>SAMEA104315437__coassemble_192_pt1 | contig 55015 bp, 53 predicted proteins | sample SAMEA104315437__metabat2_low_PE_023 | metagenome-assembled genome bin SAMEA104315437 (sample SAMEA104315437) | gut metagenome | biome: Monkey gut; feature: monkey-associated habitat; material: faeces | place: China | collected 2013 | reverse complement strand
AGAGGGCTGGAGAGCCCAAAAACTTAGTGTTGTAATTGACACTAATCATAGGAGTATTTGTTCGCCGTGTTCTTAAACCGTCTATGCCATGTTCTTTATACAGATGATACCAGCTCAGTACCATACTTGGATGAATATTCATCTCATGTCCAAGAATATGACTTCCTTTTTCTCCCTTTTGGTATTCTTGTACAACTTTTAGTTTGAATTCTGTTGTATATTTTTTATTCATATTACCTCCAAAAATGTCCAACTTTTGGGGTTCAGTTCAAATGCGAGTTGGTGAATCAGTCCGGCCATTATTTATCTTTACAAAATCTTTATATTCATTTACTCTTTTTGTAGAAATAAAAATTTATTATAGGAGAAAAAATTTATGAAAAAATTAAATTTTATTATTTCGGTTCTTTTAATTTCGGTAGGTTTAATTTCTTGTGGGTTCAGTGAACCTGAAGTTACCCCCCCCCAGTACAAACAGGTCTAGGTTCTTTAAGTGGAACAATCACTGTTAGTGGAGAACCTTCGGAAGAGATTGCGGGAATTTATGTTTTTGTTAGAGGAAAAAAATCTGATGAAACATCATACTTTTCAAAAGTAGGTTCAGATGGAAAATACAAAATTTCTAATATTCCTGAAAATACTAATTATAATTTATACTTACAAAAAGGTGAGTATACACAACTTATTGAAGAAAATGTAGAAATATTTGCCGATCAAAACACAGAAATAGAATCTGTACTTTTCTTTAAATGGATAGGAAGTCTTTCAAATGCACCAGAAAATCCAAAGGCAAAAGATGCATATTTAAATACAACAGATGGTATTTTTTATATTTATAATGGAACTTCTTGGGAAATTTTAGCAGAAAGTTCAAATTACAAACCTTCACCAAGCACTAATAAAACTCAAATAACATACAATGCAACTGAAAAAGGAATTGTATTTAAAGGATTCGCTATTTCTAGTGCAGAAATTATTATTACAGATAACGACAATAATGTTTGCATGAATATTAATTATGAAAAACCAGAAGGCTATCATGAATGGAGTTACACATATCCTTTGGTTGAAAAAAATACTGAATATAATTTTAATGTAAAACTTGTAAGCAATGGATTAATTCTTGAAGAACAGGATTTTTCTATTACAGCTATAGGTGGACTTGGTGAATATAAAGTAGAAAATGAAGATTATGAAGTTACTTTAAGTGATGATTATGTTCTTTCTAGAACTGTACAAAAATTTACAAATAACGAAAATATTCTTATTATAGATTATGGAACTTCTTATGAAATAGTTTCAAACACTAAAAATGCTTCTGATATGTGGATGGATAAATTTCTTTGGGTTTATAGTTGTGAAGCTTGGAATTCTGATTCTGTAAATCACCAAAATTTTGACCTAAAAAATGTAGATGTTTCTTATTGGCGAACTTTTTCAGATATACAATCTATGCAGCAAGGAAGAGCGTTAGGTGTTCAAACTAAAACAATAGTAAAAATTGCAGGTTATACATATAACGATACTGCAACTTTTTCTTTAAATGATTTAAAAACAAATGTTTTACCTTGGAAAACTGAAAACGACAAAAAAGAATACAAACTTTTTGTTATGTATGGTTCTGATTTTGATAATTTTTACAAAGATGTTCCTGGCACAAAAAAATATATTTTATCTAATGATTTAAAATCTTTTGTAGATGAAGGAACTGCTGATTCCAAAGAAGTTTATGCACAAGAAATCTCTATTTCAGAAAATTTAGAAGAACCAATTTATATTCCAAAAGGATTTACAGGAAAATGGAATTATTATACAACTGATAATAAAATTTCCACTATTGATTTACCTTGTGATGCATGGAATATTATAAATAATATTATAACTAATTCTCCTGAAATAATAATAAGCGGAACTGATGGAGAATATTGTCCAATATTACTTACTCCGGCAAATTAATTTATAATATTGATTATTTTTTGAAATAAAAAATTTTATCTGCGAAATTCAACAGAAAAAATTCTACGAATTTCGCAGATTTTTTTTAATTTGCCATTAAAATAAACTTTTATTAAAAAATCTTTCCACGTCGAAGAAGTTCCATACACGTTCTTCCGTTATGATAACTTGTTTTCCAGTTGCCACCTTTTACTTCCTGCAAAATTGGAACTCCTTTTTCATCCAAAGCAGACCACCAATCTCCATTTTTTTTATCTACCTGATGATTTAAAATCCAATCCCATTGTTTTTTGCAGATTTGTTCATATTTTTCATTTTTTGTCATTTCCCAAGCATTATAAAATCCATTTACACTTTCTGCTTGATTCCACCAAATACGAGTTTTATCTTTTATTGTGCCATTTTTTAATGCAAAATTTTCAAGACAACCATTTTCTTTATCAAAACCTTCTTCATAAGTAACATCTGCAATTTTTAAAACTGTATCATGAATTTCTGATTTTAATTCTTCATCATTTAATTCACAAGCGGCTTCCCAAAGTAACCAGGATGCTTCAATGTCGTGACCATAAGAAAATTCATCTTTTAAAAGATTCCATTCCATATCAAAAAACATTCCTAAATGTGCGTTTGATTGCAGAATTTTTTCTACAGTTACCAAAACTAATTCTCTAAGACATTCTCCAACTTCACTTCGAATTGATTTTGAATCTGGAAAAACAACTGGCAACGTTCTATAAAGATTTGTATATGCTTCCATTACGTGAAGATTTGTATTCATAGATTTTGGACAATTCATATCTTTTGGAGAAAGAATCATATTATCTGTTTTTGACCAATCGCAGGCACGAGCTTCTACATAACCACCAAATTCTGAATCATAAGCATATTTTTCTAAAAGTGCATAAATGTCTAATGCGTGATTCATTGCTTCTTCAGAAACAAGGGGCGTTACGGGGTTTTCCCCGTTAGAAGGGGTAGCGGAAGACTCTGAAAGAGGCTGAAGCGAGGGGAAGTCTTCCCCCTCCTTTAATTCTCTTACGGCTGCGGCATATTCAGAAAGTCCATAACAACAAAATGCTTCTCCGTAAATTTGTTTTTTATCTACTTTTGGAGTTCCGTCTGGCATAACTGACCAGAAAACGCCATCATTTTTTTTATCGAAAAATTTATTCACAATTACGTTGTACGCAAAATCTGCCATTTCTAAATATTTTTTGTTTTTTGTCAATCTTGCGGCTGCACTGTATGTCCATAAAAAGCGGGAAGTCATTACGATTGAACGTTCGCAATTTTTGTTTGGAATGTTATCGTTTCCAATTGCCCCGTAAAAACCTTCAAAACCTGCACGTCTATCTTTTGAATATTTTTCCCAATATGGAAGAATATTTTCTAAAAGCTGATTTTTTACTGATTGATAAAATTTTTCATCTAACATTTTATTACCTCGTTGAGAGAAGATATAACTTTGACTATAATGAAGTTGAGATTTTTATTAAAGTAGAAATTTATTTTTTGTAAAAATTATATTTTTTGGGAGATATTTTGAAAAAAACTAATGCAATGCGAATTTTAGACGGAATGAAAATTCCTTACGAAGCAAAAGAATATGATGATGATGGCGAACATATTTTGGAAAAAGGTGCTGCTATTAGAATGGCTGAAAAATTAGGAATTTCTCCTGCAAACGTTTTTAAAACAATTGTAATGCGTACGGAAAATAAAGAAATTTGTGTTTTTTGTCAAAGTGCGGAACACGAAATAAATCTAAAAAAAGCAAGGCAAGCGGCTGGTTGCAAAGAAATTTCTCCAATAAAACCAGAAGAACTTTTGCAATTAACAGGATATGTTCGTGGCGGATGCACGCCGATTGGAATGAAACATAAATTTAGAACATTTATTGATGAGTCGGTTTTATTATGTGATGAAGTTTGCATAAGCGGTGGACAAAGAGGAATTCAAATAAAAATAAAACCTGAAGATTTAATAAAAGCGACAGAAGCAAAAACTGTAGATTTAATTTTAGAATAATTTTTCACAATTAATCATAAAATTTCTTTTTATATTCTTCTTCAAGTTCTTCAATTGTAATTTGTTTTGAATTTTCTGTTGAAGTTGCAACTGATTGCAAATATGGCTCTACAACTTGCGTTTTGTATGATATCCAACGAGCTGGTAATTTCTGAGGAACTTGAATCATTTGTGCGGGCGGAAGATTTGTTAAAAGTGGCGTATAATAAGTTGGTAAAATATGTTCTGTAACATCTCTGATTGCAGAAAATCCACCAGCAATTCCAAATTCTCCAGTTTGAAGATTCATTTTATTTTTTCGCTCTAAGATTTTTTGCTGAGTTTGAGATTGACAGAACCAATTTATAAATTCGGTTGCACCGACTTGATTTTGTGATTTTTTATAAATTCCCATCATTTTTAGAGAATCTTCTGCAAAAATCTTTTTTTCTTGCGAAATCCAACGAAATCCTATATCTAAATTCTGGTCACGCATAACCTTAAAAAGTTGATCACTTGTCGTATACGCATACAAAGTTCTTCCAATGCTAACTTGACGATAATACGGCATAAAAAGATACTTAAAAGCAAAATCCTGTTCAATTTGTGCGGAAGAATTTTCTTTTACAATCCAATCTTTTATAAAATTTGCTGCGTCTTCAAGACAGTCTTCATTCCAGACAATTTGAGATTTTTCTTCTCTAAAATCTGCACCTTTTAATTTTGCTACCAGATATAAAAAATCTGAATTACTAAGAGGAGTAAAACCCATTTTTATATAAGAATCTTTTTTATTTTTTTCGTTATAAGTTGAGGCAGTTGAACGAATTTGATTTAATCCAATCGTGTAACTTTCAGGAACAAGATGTTTATTATCGTTTGAAAAAATAAGTGCCGGCAGATTGAAACTAACTGGAATCAAATATTGGCTATACCCTATTTTTCCTGCATCCAAAAGCTGTTCATAGAAAATATCTGATGAAAGTTTTTTTGTGCTAAAAATATAATCAAGATTTTTAAAATATTTTTTTGTAGAATCTGTTCGTAGCCAAGAACCAACAATTACATCTGGTGGAAATTCATCTTTTGCAGGAGGAATTGAAAGTGCAGGATTTCTTTTGTAAACAAGAACAACTTTATCTTCTTTATGAGTGCTATTAAAAAATTCTGCATATTGAGCAAATTCTGCACAATCAGTCCAAATTACAATTCTGTTAGACTTTTCTTTTTGAGAAGAACAACCTGCAAGAAAAAATACAAATGATAAAAAAACGGCAGCTAAAAAAATTTTAACCACCGATAAATTTCTTTTCTGCAAAAACTACCTCACAAACCAAAATTACATTGATTCGGCAACATTGTAAATTTCTGAATAAACTTTTTCAATTTTATCTTCATCAATACTTGAAAAGGCAATTCTAAGAGTGTTTTTATCAATTTGAATAATTCCAATGCCTTTTTCTAAAAGAAGTTTTTTACGAATATCTTCTGCATTTCCAGTTTTTACGTTAAAACTCATAAAATATCCAGAATTAAAAGGAAGAGGTTCTAAAACTTTTGAAGTATGAGTATTTACAAATTTTCTAACTAAATCATAGCGACGTTTTAACATTTTTCTCATTTCTATTTTTTGAGATTCGTGTTCTACATCAGAAAGTGCATGAAGAACAAGACTTTGCGAAACTGTAGAAGAACAAGAAACTGAAGAACGAATTGCTGCCATAAATTTTACTTGAAGAGCATTTATTTGTTCATCAGAAAGACCTTTTGAAGCAAAAGTGATAAATCCAGTTCTAAATCCCCAAGCAAAATCTTCTTTTGTAGGACCATCAGCTTTTATTGCTAAAACATTTTCATGTAAATCTGCCATATAAGCAAAAAGTGATTGAGGTTCAATATCATCTTCATAATTTAATCCAAAATAAGCATCGTCAGAAAGTACTAAAACTTTTTTTCCGCTTTCTGCAATTTCTTTTACAATTTTTACAATTTGTTTTACTTCGTCTTTTGTTGGACTATAACCAGAAGGATTTTGTGGAAAATTTAAAATCACTCTAGCAGAACCATATTTTTCTGCATCTGATTTTAAAGCTTTTTCAAAACCTGAAATATTGAATTTTCCATTTTCAAAACATTTAAATTGATGAAATTCAGCCCCACGACGAGCAGAAACAATTAATTCATAATTATCCCAACTTGGATCTGCAGCAATTAAAGGCTTATCTTCATCAACAAAAAGATCTGACACATAAGAAAGAGCTGCTGTTAATCCTGGAACTAAAATTGGAAGAGATATTTTTTTATTTTTCAAATCAGGGTTTTTTTGAATAAGTTTTTCTTTCCAAATTTGTCTTACATTAGGATTTCCTGCCGTTTTTGCATAAGCCACAGTTTCCTTTGGGCTTAAAGTTGGCATTAATTTTTTGTAAGATTCAAGTTCTATTGGAGTTCCTTTTGAAACAGCCATTCCAATTGTACCGTTCGCAAGATGTGCATTTTCAGCTGCTTCTCCACCTTGAGCAATAATTCCTTTAGGAAAATAAAGACGCTTTCCCATTTCAGAAAGAAGAGCATCTACAACAGAGCCAGATAATGTATCGTTTAATTCTTTTGCTAATGGATTAATCATAATGTTCAAATTATACGAATTTATATGTTTTTATTCAATAAATAATATTTTCTTTGAAAAATCTCTCATTTTTAATAATTCTGATTAAAATACAATTTGCTTATTCATAGAAAGTTTATTCCTATTTCCTAATAAATTCGGTATACTACAGAATTATGGAAAACGAAATTAATGATATTCAAAAAATTATAGAAAATTGTAAAGCGGAAGCGGCGAAAAGACTTGTTGGTCAAGAAAATCTTATCGAAGAGATTTTAACGGCTTTTATTGCAAAAGGACATGTTCTTTTAGAAGGCGTTCCTGGACTTGCAAAAACTTTAACTATTAGAACTATCGCTGAAATTTTAGGATTAGATTTTAAGAGAATTCAGTTTACACCAGATTTACTTCCTGCCGACATTACAGGAACTTTAATTTATGAACAAAATAAGGGAAATTTTTCTGTAAGAAAAGGTCCAATTTTTGCAAATGTAATTCTTGCTGATGAAATAAATCGAGCACCGGCAAAAGTGCAGTCAGCAATGTTAGAAGCAATGGAAGAAAAACAAGTTACAATTGGAGAAAATACTTACGAACTTCCAAAACCTTTTTTTGTTCTTGCGACACAAAATCCTATTGAACAAGAAGGAACTTACGCTCTTCCAGAAGCTGAATTAGACAGATTTTTATTAAAATTGATTATAAATTATCCTTCCAATGAAAATGAAAAATCAATCATAAAAACTGCAGGAAATGCACCAAACGTAAAAATCAAAAAAATCATTTCTCCAAACGACATAGAAAAAATGCAAAAAACGGCAGAATCTATTGTTTGTGATGATAAACTTGTAGAATATATTGTTTCTATTTTGAATGTTACAAGAAAATCTCCACAAAAAAATTCACACAAAAATTCAAATGATATTACTCGATACATAACTTTTGGAGCTTCTCCTCGTGCTGGAATTGCAATTTTACAATGTGCTAAAGTTCACGCACTTTTTAATGGACGTTCTTTTGTTATTCCAGAAGATATAAAATCAGTTGCGTTACCAGTTTTACGACACAGACTTGTTCTTTCTTATGAAGCGACTGCTGATAATATTACGTCTGATGAAATTATTTCTAAAATTTTAGATTTCATTCCAATTCCGTAATTTTTGGAAAAATAAATGCAATTTTTAGATTCTGAATCACTTGTAAAAAATGCTTCTCTTTTGCGACTTACCGCTTCTAACATTGCAGATGGAATGAAAAATGGAAATTTTCGTTCTTTATACAAAGGTCAAGGAATAGAATTTTGCGGAGTTAGAGATTATATTCGTGGCGATGATATTCGTTCTATCGATTGGAATGTTACAGCAAGAATGGGAAAACCTTATGTAAAAATGTTTGAAGAAGAACGTGAACTTCAGATTTTTTTAATAATTGACTCTTCCCTTTCTATGAATATTGGAACTAAAAAAACAAAATATTCTCAAATGGCATATTGTGCAGCACTTTTAACTTTTGCAGCAGAACTTAATAATTGTCCGGTAGGAGCAGTTTTTTTTGATAATTCAATCAAATTTTCATGTTCACCACAATTTGGAAAAGAAAGAACAATGTTAATTCTTTCTCAATTAGAAAAACTTTCTAAAAACACAGATTCTGGTTCAGTATTAAAAAGTGCTTTAAATGGAGCTGGAAAACTTTTAAAAAAGCGTTCTTTAGTTTTTGTTTTTTCAGATTTTAGAAGTGAAAATTGGGAAAAACCGCTAATTTTGCTAGCTCAAAAAAATGATGTAATTGCAATCAATATAAAAGATAAACTTGATGAAGAATTACCTTCAATTGGAACAGTTCCTTTTGAAGACCTTGAAAGCGGAATCACGATGACTTTGCCTTCTTCATCACAAAAATTTAAAAGAAAATGGAAAGAGTTTAATGATAATAATACAAAACATTTAACAAATATTTGTTTAAAACATGGAATTCTTCCTGTCAATTTAGGAACTGATGACGAACCTTTACAAGTTTTAAACTCAATTTTTGCAAGAAAAAAATTAAAATAAAAATGATAAAAAATATAAAAATTGTTAAAATCTTAGTTTTTTCTCTTTTTTTTATGATGATTGATTTTTCTGTGTTTTCGCAGCAAATCTTGAAAACTCAGCAAATCTTATCACCAAAAAGAGTTTATATTGGAGATACCGCTCAATTACAATGTTCGTTTAATTCAGATTCAGAATTATTAAAAAATTTAAAAACAAATGAAACAAAAGAACTTTCGTTTGAAGGATTCACAAAATCACTAAATTCAAAAGAATTTGAAATAAAAAAAATCGAAATTTCATCTGTAAACACAAATTTTTACAATTTAACGCTCACTTTTATTCCATGGAAAACAGGAAATATAATTTTTCCAGAATATAATCTTTCAAAAGGATTTAATTTAAACGAAAACATTTCAAAAAACTCAAATGAATTAATTATTTCTTTTAACGAAATAAATATTGTTTCTATAATTCAACAAAATTCTATCACTTCACCAAAATCAGAATTATCACCATTTTTATTACCCGGAACAAATTATAGAATCTATCTTTCAATTATAATTTTTTTAGTTTTAATTTTTGCGTTAATTCAAATTCTGTGCAAACATAAAAAAATTTCAACATTTTTAAAAAATCAAAAACTTTTAAGAAAATATAAAAAAAATAAAAGAATTACACAAAAACAATTGAAAAAATTAAAAGATTCAGAAAAATCTGATAAAGAAATTTGTGAAAATATTCAAAAACTTTTGAGAAAATATCTTTCTGTAAGATTTGAATTTCCATTTGAAAATTGCGGTTCATCAGAAATTATGAATACATTTTACAACTCAACAAATAATTTATATTCAGAAAAAAAAGAATCTGCTATGGAAAAAATTGTTTCTATTTTTATAAGAACAGATTTTATAAGATATTCAAATAATTCTTATGAAAAAATAAAATCTAATTTTTTAGAAAATGAAAAATTGGAAACAATTGATAAAATAATAGAAGAAATTGAAAATTTGGAAAGTTAAAATTCCGAAAAATAGGATTTAAATATGTTTAGTTTTCAGAATGCACCAGCGTTTTTATTATTATTTTTAATTCCCATTTTTTATTTTTTGAGAAAGATAAAAATTTTTAGAAAAATGACTTTTCCAGCAGTTCTTGCAAATTGGGAAGGTTCAAAATTTGAATGGAATGGAAATTTCAGAAAATTTTTAACAATTCTTTCAAAAATTATGCTTAATTTAAGTTTTATACTTGGAATTATTGCACTTTCAGATCCTATAATTTCTAAGCAGGAAAAAATTTATACAAATCTTGGAAATGATATAATTTTTGTTGTAGATACAAGTCCTTCTATGGCTGCAAAAGATATAAATTCTGGATCAAGATTAGAAGCAGCAAAATCTGCAATCAAAACTTTAATAAAATCTCACGAAGGGAACCGATATGGAATTGTAACTTTAGGAAGTAACGCTTCTGTTTTAGTTCCTCCAACAAATGATTTTTCTATTTTTGAAAAACGAATTGAAGAAATTGAAATTGGAAAATTGGGAAACGGTTCTGCAATTGGAGATGGAATCAGCACGGCGGTTTGTCATTTATCATCATCAAGTGCACCCAAAAAAACAATTATTCTTTTAACAGATGGCGAAAATAACGCAGGAGAGATTCATCCAGAAACAGCAGCAGAACTTGCAGCAAGATATAATATTTCTCTTTTTGTAGTTGGACTTGGAACAAAAGGAACAGTTCCTATTGAATACATGGATCCTTCAACTGGAAAAAAATATTCTGGTTATTTAAATTCAGATTTCAATGGACTTGCATTAAAAAAACTTTCAGAAATTGCAAACGGAAAATATTTTGAAAGTCGGACACTTACAGAATTATCAAACGATTTAGAAACAATTGCAAAAACTCAAGAAGTTTCTCAAAAATTTACTTACCGAACAGAAAAAACTCATTTTTATAAACAATTTATCTTAGCTTCAATTATTTTGATAATTTTAACTTGGATCTTAAAAAGAATCATTCTTCAAGAAAAAATCAATTTAAAATACAAAAAACTTTCTATTATAAGATTTGTACTTTTAATCACTGCTTTTATAATGGTAGTTTTAGCTTATTTTGATTTTAGCTGGGGAACTTATCTTGTTCCTGTTCAAAAAAATAGTTCTGCAGTAAGTTTTGTTTTTGATATTTCAAACAGTATGACTGTGCAGGATTGTCCTGAAAACACAACACGTTTAGAAGCTGCTCAATTATTTTCAAAAAAACTTATGTCTAAAATGGAAGGAACATCAATTTCTGTCGTTCTTGCAAAAGGTGATGGAGTTGTCGCTATTCCTTTGACAGAAGATTATTCTATAATTGAAAGTTTGATTGATGTTTTAAATCCAAAATTAATGACAACACCCGGAACAAGTTTGGCGAAAGGCATTTTCAATGCAAAAAATACTTTTCCAAATAATTATTCTTCTGCAGGTAGAATTTGGATTTTTACAGATGGAGAAGAAACAGACGGACAAATGGAGAATGCACTTTTAGAATGTATAAAAAGTGGAATTCCTGTTTCTATCATAGGATTTGGAAGTGAAGAAGCATCAAATCTTGTTTTACAAGATGGAAAAACAGTAGTTCAAACAGCATTGCAAACAAAAAAAATTCAAGAATCTATAAGAAATATTGAAAAAAAATCATATTTTTATAAAAACAAAACACCAATAGAATTTATTGATTCTTCACAAAGAGGTTCAGCGTTAAAACTTTTATCACAATTAAATAATTCAGACTCACAAATTATTTCTTATGAAGAAAAACCAATCTCTCATTACAAAATCTTTTTAATTATTGCGTTACTTTGTTTTGCTTTTAGTTTTATTACTACAGAATTTAATTTTAATAGAATAATTGATGATTCAAAAAAGAAACATAATAAAAAATTTGCAATTCTTTGTGTGTTTGCATTATTTTTTACAGGCTGCAATAATACATCACAAATTTTACAAGGTGCATTTTACTATCAACAGAAACAATATAGAAATGCGGTAAGTAAATTTTTAAAAGTTTTAGAAAATTCAAAAACACAAAATGATAAAATTACTTATTCGTACACACTTTATAATTTAGGAACAACATATTTAATGCTTGGTGAAACTGAAGCCGCAATGGAAAGATTTTCTCAAATTCCAGAAGATGCTCCATCTCAAATAAAATATGCAGCTTATTATAATTCGGGAATAATTTCGCAGAAAAATGCAAATTTTGAAGAAGCACAAAACTTTTTTAGAAAAGCGTTAGAAATTGATAACTCAAAACTTGAAGCAAAAATAAATCTTGAATTTTCAATGCAACAACTTCAAGAAGAAAAAGTTAAAAAAAATCAGACAAATACAATTCCTATTCATAAAGATAATTCTGAAATTTCAAATTTAGATAAATCACTTTTTAAGCATATTAAGGAGAATGACCAAAAACAATGGAAAAACAGCGAAACTTCACAATCTCAAAATCTTGCAAACGATTATTAATTTTTGTTTTCTTTGCAATTTTTCTCCAATCATCAATTTTTTCTCAAAAACTTTCAAAATCACAATTAAAAAATTTGAGAATTCTTCCTGCTGAATCACAAAAACTTTATTCAAAAGAAGAAATTAAATTCGAAGTAATTTTACCAGGAATTTCGGCAAATCAAATTCAAATTCAAAATCCATCATCAATTAAAAATGTAACTTTTAACACTTTAAGAAAAACAGAAGTTTATTCAGATAAAATAAGTACAAAAATAGAACTTTGGCTGACATTTGCTCAAAAAGGAATTTATAATCTTCCAGAACTTTCAATTCTCTTAAATGGAAAAAAAACTGATTTAAAATTTGAACAAATTGTGATTGATGATAATCCCGTAAATAAATCTTCTAGAATTGTGATAAAATTCGACAACGGCAAAACAGTTTATTCAGATGATAATTTTTCTCAAAAAGTTTTATTTTCTACAGAAGCAGGAAAAAAATTAAATTATACGATTTTTCTACAATATGCAGTTCAATTAATTGAATTTGACTGGGATTTACCAAAAGATTCAATCTTAACTCAAACAAAAATTTATGAAATCACAGAAATAAAATATCGTGAAAAAAAATATACCGATGAATTAATTCCAGTTGCAAGTTTTGAATGGACTCAACTTTCTACAGGAAAACATTCTATGCCAGAAGTGAGAATTACAGCAACAGATTATAATGGTTACAGAAATATTCTTTCTACGCAGAATTTTTTAATAAATTTTACAAATCAAACTTTTACAGAAACTTCAAAAGCAGATTCTCTTTTTGTAGAAGCGTTTAATTCAAATTATATTCATAGTGAAGAAAAAACTGAAATAATAATTTCTGATGAAGATTGCGAAAAATTAGCAAAACTTAGAAGTTTAGAAAGAAAATCTTTTTTTTCATCTGCAAGACAAAATCGTGAAAATTTTGAAAAAGAATTAAATCTTCCTGAAGCAAGAAATGAATATCCGATTTTGTGCTTTTATTTTTCTATTTTGATTTTAATTCTTTCTATTTTTTTAGTCATTATTTTTATAAAAAAACGAAAATCTATTGCTCAAATTTTCGCCGGTATTTTTTTACTTTGTTCTATAATCTTTTTTATATTTTCAAGTATTCGAATTTCTCAAAAATTTGCTATTTTAAAGAATGGAATTATGTATTCAATTCCAGAAGAAAATGCATCTTCTACGAGTGAACTTTCTCCAGCAACACGAGTAAAAATTCTAAAACAAACAGAAAATTGGACTTATGTTGAAATTGGCGAAACTGGTGGATGGATAAAAAATGAAAATCTTTGTTTTATTTATTAAATCTTAACGAGGAGACATTAATATGAATATGAACGAAATTTTGGAAAAATGGGATAAAATTCAATCGAATCAGAAAAAAAAGCAAAAAGAAAGCGGAAAAAATACAATTTCTCACAAAAAGGCAAATGCACCAACTCCTGAAGAAAAAGCTGCAAAAGAGGAAAAAGATTTTGAAGCAAAAATCCGGGCAGATTATGAAAAAAAAATAAATCCTATGGAAATGTGGCTTAGACGGTACGGAACTATTGATAAAGATAAAATTGCAGAAGAAACGGAAGAAAAAAATAAAGAATTTGATAGAAATTATCTTATCAATATGAAAGCGGAAGCAACAATTGATTTACATGGTTTACATCAAGATGAAGCGGAAAGAAAACTAGATGATTTTATCACAATTTGTTGTCGCCGAGGTTTGAGAAAGATTTTGATTATTCACGGAAAAGGAATTCATACAACAGGAACAGACCCAGTTCTTGGAGAATTAGTTCGAAAATTTATAGAACATGACAAGCGGTGTGGAACTTCTGGACATCCAAAATCAAAACATGATGGCGGAACTGGAGCAACTTGGGTGATTTTAAAATAATTTTTTTAGCAAAAAAAACATTTTTTTTCAGAAAAAATTCCGAAATTGAACGCTTTTTCATATATTACTTATAGGGGTTTTTGATGAGGCGGTTTTTTCTCGGGTTTGTTTTTATTTTTGGTGGAAGTCTTCTTGTTTCCTGTTCGATAGAATCTTGTAAAGAAAATCTTTCTGGAAATTCTTGTGTTTCTGTTGTGAATTGGAATGTTCAAACTTTTTTTGACTCTCAAACTGATGGTTCTGAATATTCAACTTTTAGGAATTCGGACTTTTGGAATGAAGAAAAATACAGAAATAGGTTAAAAAGACTTTGTGATGTCATTACTTTTTTGGATGCTGATATTTTTATTTTTGAAGAAATAGAAAATGAAGGCATTTTGTATGATATTTACAATCAACTTTCTGGAAATTCTTGGAATCAGAATAAAATTTGGAATTATGGAAGTTTTTACAAAGATGAAAACTCATCTATAGGATTAGCCGCTCTCTCTAAAATTCCTTTAGAAGATATGAAAATTCATTCAATGGATATTAGAATTATGGACGAAATTCAACCGAGTTCTCGACCTGTTCTAGAATTAAAAATTTCAGTAAATGAAAAAGATTTATTTTTGTTTGTAAATCATTGGAAATCAAAAGTAAGTGGAATTTTACAAGGAGAAAATTGGCGACAATGGCAGGAATTTATTTTAAGTAAAAGTATTTTTCAAAAAGAAAGATTTCTAATTTGTGGAGATTTTAACAAAGATATTGACGAATTTATTTGGGAAGAAAAAAATTCTGGAGTAAAAATATGTTTAAGAAATGATGAAAATAATGTTTCTGTTTTTTCACCTTGGATAAATTCTGATAAATCTTTTACAACAGAAATTGGTTCTTATTATTACAAAGGAAATTGGGAAAGAATTGATAATTTTTTTATAAGCGATAAAATTAATTTGCAGGAATTTAAAGTTTGTACAAATGGTGAATGGATGAGTGATGAAAATATTCCAAACTCGTATAAAATTTTTATAGGAGAAGGTTATTCTGATCATCTTCCAATTATGTGTACAATAAATTTTTAAACTTTGAAAATCTAAATACTGGAGTTGTTATTGTCTTTTTTTTAGATTATTATAATAGAATGAATAAAAATGCTTTAATTCATGTTGAAAATACAGAAAATCTTTTGGAATTGGCAGAATATCTTTCTTCTTCAGGATGGACTTTGTTTAGTGCAAATGAAACAGAAGAAATATTAAAAAAGCAAAAAATTCCAGTTGTTCATGAAGAAAATCTTGTAAAATCACCAAATAGAATTAATATCGATAATTCTTTAATGAATAGAATTTTAAGTTCTAGACTTTACGAAGAAGAAGAAAAATATAATTTTATAAAAAACGATAATCAAAATACAATTCAACTTGTTTGTATAAATGTTACTCCAGAATTAAAAAATTTTGAGGACATAAAAGGACCTCCAGGTTCAACAAAGCCTTTAGATTTTTTTATTTCTACTATAATGAGAAATTCTTATGAAAATTATGAGAATTTATTAATTCTTACAGATCCGGCAGATTATAAAGAAGCAATAATTCAACTCAAAACAGATAATATTTCTCCAGATTTTAGACGTTATCTTGCTGCAAAAGCATTAAATCTTTCTAGTGCTTATGATGGAGCAATTTCGGATACACTTTTATTAAACACAAGATTAAATAAAGAGTTTATGAATTATCTTATGTATCCTTTTAGGAAAGATATAAATTTAAAAGGTGGGAAAAATCCACAACAAAAAGCATGTTTTTATAAATTTCCAACAGAAACTGGAGTATTTAGCAATCATACAAAAGTCCAAGGTCAAGATTTAAATTATAATAATATTTCAGATATTTCTTACAGTTGGGAAATAATCAGTATGCTCTACTCAACTTTAAAAAATCAATTTTCGGTAAAAAGTACAAATAGCGATGGTTATGATTTTACAACTCAATTTACGCCTTTAACAGGAACTGTTTTTACAATAGCAGTAAAATTAAAATCAATTTTAGGAGCAACAATTTCTACAAGTGTTTTAGACTCTTTCAAAAAAACTTATACTTACGACAAAAAAAATATAAAAGATGCAACTTTTGCTTGTAGTGCAGTAATTGATGAATGTGCTGCAAAACAAATTGTAGAATGTGATTTTTCCGCTGTTGTCGCACCTGATTTTACAGTTGAAGCAAAACAAATTCTTTCTGAAGATAAAAAAATCAGATTAATTCCAACTGCAAAAGTTTCTATCACACCTTTTGATATAGAACTGATAAATAGCGGACTTTTAATTCAAACTCGAGATACAAAATTATTCAATCATTGGTACATAAAAACAAAAAATCGTCCTTCTCAGCATAAAACTGATGAAATGGCTTTTGGAATGCTTTTAACTTCAATTTCTCGTTCTTATTCTGCAACTTTAATAAAAGACAATTCTATTGTGGGAATTTCTCAAGCGGCAACATCACCAGTAAAAGCAATAGAAGACGTTTTTTACGAAGCAAAAAAACATTCTTTAAGAAATAATCAAAACGGAACTGACTCAAAATTGGCAGATATTTTAGTTTGCGACACATCAATTCCTTTTTGTGAAATTATAAAAGATATTATTGATAGTGGAGTTTCTGCAATCATTCAAACTGGAGGAACAGAAACTGATGAAGAATTCATAAAATATTGTAATGAACATGATGTAGTTATGGTTTTTACAGGAATTACACATATTTCATATTAAAATATTTTTAAAGCAATTTCTTGGGAGGAACTTATGCTTTATTATTTGGGTCAATGGCTTCAACAATATTGGGGACCAGCAAGACTTTTTACTTCTTATGCTGTTTTAATTACAGTTGCACTTTATCTTGGATTTTTTCTTTCTTATAAATTAATTCCAAAATTTTATGACAAATTACCGCATGATAGAGGTCGTGAATTCACTTTAAAAGAAAATGCGGACGCAGCGAAAGGCAAACCGACTGGTGCTGGAGTTGTTTTTATCACAATTTTTGTTTTTATTTGCATTTTAGTTGTCCCAATGAGTTTAATGAGAGGTGGAATTATTCTTCTAACTTGGCTGACAATGCTTTCTGGCTATCTTGATGATAGAAGTATAAATTCTTGGGGAGAATATTTAAAAGGCTCATTAGATTTAATTATAAGTGTTTCGGCTTCTTGTATGCTTTATTTTGGCTTAAAAGGAATTTCTGAAGATGGAATTGTAAAATTCTGGTTGCCTTTCGTATCTCACCAAATTCCTGTAAATCCTGTTGTTTATATTGCAATTTCTACAATAATGCTTTGGGCTTCTATTAATACAACAAATTGTACTGATGGTGTAGATGGACTTTCTTCATCACTAGTTTTAATTGGGCTCATCACTTTGGGAATAATTTTTTACTTTTTAATTGGGCATAAAGATTTTGCAGAATATCTTTTAGTTCCACATTTACGTTCTGGTCCAAATTGTGCAATTATGATTTTTGCGATGGCGGGAGTTGTTATGGGATATTTATGGCACAATGCTTATCCAAGTAAATGTTTAATGGGAGACGCTGGAAGCCGTGCGTTAGGATTTTTTACTGGTGTTTGCGTCATGTTAACTGGAAATCCTTTAATTTTTCTTGCAACATCATCAATTATTTTTATAAACGGCGGAATGGGACTTTTGAAAGTCTTTTTATTGAGATTTTTTAAAATCAAAATTTTTGAAAACATTAGATTTCCTTTACACGATCACATGCGTAAAAACAGAGGATGGTCGCCAACTCAAGTTTTGCTAAAATTTATGATTATGCAAATTTTAATCACACTTGCGTTAATTGGAATTATGTTTAAGATTCGATAATTAAAAAATGGGAGAAAATTATGGATGATTTTTTTGAAAACAATCGTCAAGAAATGATAAAACTTGAAACTTTACTTACATCACACATTGCAATTGCCCCAGAAGGCAGTGGCGATGGCGAAACAGAAAAATGTGATGCTTTAGAAAAATATTTGATTGAAAAAGGATTTAAAAATATAGAAAGATTTGAAGCTCCTGATTCTCGTGTTTCTTCAGGAAAAAGACCTTCTTTAGTTGTTACAATTCCCGGAAAAGATATTTCACAAAATATTTGGGTTATGGCACATATTGATGTTGTTCCTACAGGGGAAATAAAACTTTGGAATTCAAATCCTTGGGAAGTTTTTGAAAAAGATGGAAAAATAATTGGTCGTGGAGTCGAAGACAATCAACAAGGACTTTGCAGTGCAGTTTTGGCTGGACTTTATTATCTTGAAAAAAATATTATTCCTTCTAAAACAATAAAACTTCTTTTTGTCGCTGATGAAGAAAACGGCAGTAAATACGGAATTAATTGGCTTCTAGAAAATACAAATTTATTCAAAAAAAATGATTTATTTATCATTCCTGATGGTGGCGATTCAAAAGGAGAAACAATCGAAATTGCAGAAAAAAATATTCTCTGGCTAAAATTCTGCGTTTTAGGAAAGCAAACTCACGGTTCACGCCCAGATAATGGAGCAAATGCTTGTCTTGCTGCAAGTGCATTGATTTTGGAACTTCATTCCCTTGAAAAAATATTTAATGCAAAAGACGAACTTTTTGAGCCAAATTATTCAACTTTTCAACCAACTAAAAGAGAAAAAAATGTTGATTGTACAAATATAATTCCAGGCGAAGATTGTTTTTATATGGATTGCAGAATTTTACCACAATATAAACTTTCTGATGTTCTAAAAAAAGTTGATGAATTATGCAGAAAAATTGAAAAAGATTATAAAGTAAAAATTGAATATTCAACACCTCAATATTCTGAATCTCCTGCAACTTCTAAAGATTCTGAAGTCGCTCAAAAATTGGCAGAAGCATTAAAGAAAGTGCATAATATTGAAGCAAAATTTATTGGAATTGGTGGAGGAACTGTTGCAGCAGAACTTCGAAGAAAAGGATATTCTGCTGTTGTTTGGAGTACTTTAGATGATCAAGCACACCAACCGAATGAATATTGCATCTTAGATAATCTTTTAAAAGATGCAAAAACTTTGGTGGAATTGTTCAAATAAAGTTTAGGTCAAATTTGCAGGAAATTAAAATCCTACAAATTTGATGCTGTAAAATTTATTTATAAACTTCCCAAGTTGTTTTTACAAGAGTTTCTACATCAGAATATTTTGGTTCCCAACCTAAAACGCTTTTTGCTAATTTGGAAGTTGCATATAAACTTGCAGGATCGCCTTCTCTGCGAGGAGCATTTTCTGCTGGAATTTCTTTTCCTGTGATTTTTCTTGCAGTTTCAATTAATTCTTTTACAGTTGTTCCTTTTTCTGTTCCAAGATTCAACTTTAAACTTTTATTATTTTTTTCAAGATATTCTAATGCCATCACATGAGCTCTTGCTAAATCTGTTACGTGAACATAATCTCTAATACAAGTTCCATCGCGAGTATCATAATCTGTTCCAAAAATTTTTAAAGAACGTTGTCCTAATGCAGCTTCCATAATTCTTGGAAGAAGATTTTCTGGTTTTTGTTCAAGTCCGCGAATTTCACCTTCTGGGTCGTATCCGGCAGCATTAAAATAACGCAAAGCAGCAAATTTCATTCCTTTTAGATTATCATACCAATCCATAAATTCTTCTATTTTTAATTTTGTAAATCCATAATAATTAATTGGTTTTTGAGGATGATTTTCATCAATTGGTAAATATTGAGGTTCTCCAAAAGTTGCTGCAGAAGAACTAAAAATCATTTTTAAGCAATTATATTTTACTGCCGAATTCATAATATTCAAAGTTCCAATAATATTATTTACAGAATACTTTTCGGGTTTTATCATAGATTCTCCAGCGGCTTTAAATGCAGCAAGATGAACAAAAGCATCAAATCCTTTTGAAAAAACAGAATCTAAATCTTCAGGAATTAAAATATTTCCATAAATAAAATCATTTTCAGGAAAAAGATTCATTCTAAGTCCGCTAGAAAGATTATCAAAAACAGTAACTTTATGACCAGCTTTCATCATCTCTTTTACAACATGACTTCCAATATAACCTGCACCACCAATAACAAGAACTTTCATTTAAACCTCCAAAACGTAATAAAAATTCTGTAACTTTTCTTATTTTTGTTTGATTTTATCACAATAAAGTTTTTATTGAAACATATTTTTACATAGGATAAAATCATTATATGAAAAAAATTATTTTTATTTTACTTAATTTTGCTTTTATTATAACTTTCTTTTCTTGTAAAACGACAAAAGAAATTCCTGAAAATTCTACATCAACTCAAATTATTCAACTTGGTCAAGAAGCTTATGATCGGGGAAATTATTCTGATGCAGAATACTATTATAAGGAAACAATTGAGCGTTATGGTTCAGATACGGCAACTTATGTAGAAGCGTTGTACGAACTTGGTCATATTTATATAAAAACTAAAAAATATGATAACGCAAAAACTTGTTTTGATGAAATTTTAAATGTTTATGAATTAGATACTCAAAATCTGTTGCCAAGAAATTATAAAAAATTAGCACAGATTGGGCTTTCTAAAATTCCTCAAAATAATCAATAAAATTTTAATCTTCTGGCAAAAGAATTGTATGAATTTTGATTTCTTTTTCTTTTGCCAAATTCATTACAAAATCTTTTGAATATTTTTTTGTTCCTCTTGGCATTGGATGAGGTTGGGCATCTCCAATTAAAATGATTTGTCTGTTAAAATCTTTCTGCCATTTGAAAAATTCACACGCACCAAAAATTGCTTCATAAACGGCTTCAGGAACATCTCCACCTTCTCTTCCCAAAATTTTCACCGAATTAAGATTTTTCTGAAAAGTTTTAAAATCTGATGTAAAATCATAAATTTTGATAGGAAGATTTTTATAATTAAAATTATCACCATAATCTCTGTAAAAAACTAAACCGAATCTAATATCACCTTTTCCAGCAAATCTTTTCTGCATAGAAGGAATTAATTCTGATTTTAGTTTATCCATATCATTTTTCATACTTCCAGTCGAATCAATTACAAAAACTAAATCCATTTTATCTGTAGTGATTTTTTCTAAAGTATGTTCTATATCATCAATTAAACTTTCTGGGCCTTTTGAATAAATTAATTCATTATCAATTTCTTTAAAACTCATACTTGCAATAGGATTATATTTATTTGTAAGATTTGGCTCTTCTAAAACATCTTTTTTTTCTGGAGGATTTATCTTTTTCTTAGGAATAAAACTAAACATAAAGGAACTGTCCATAAAATTTCCAGAATAATCAGCATAAGGTTTTTCAAAAGAACGGATATTTACAAAAAATCCATTTTCAACTTCAACACTTCCATGACGAGTCCATTCATAACCATAACTCAATCTTTTTGGAATATAAATATGAAATGCTTTTCCAAAAAATGAAGTTTCTTCAACTGTTGAATCGACAAGACTATATTTTGCATTTTCAGAAACAAGTTGCTTTCCATCTAAAAGTCGAATTTCATCACCATTTATTTCATTGTATTCATCCGCCCGATAGGCATAACTATCCTCTTTTCCGTTTGGGTCTTTTGCAGTTTCTGTTAATAAAACTGACTCGACACCTTCTTTTTTGCGAATATAAAGATGAAATCCATCGGTTTTTGAATCTTTTTCTATAAAAACATCATCACTTGTGATTTTTAATTTTTGTTGTGCTTCAGTATAAATTTTCTTTTGATTTTGGCTAATCTCTTGTGAAAAAATATTTTGTAAACCAAAAATAAATAAATTTAAAAATATGAATATAATTTTTGTTTTTTTCATATTTTTATTATCGGTAAAAAATTAGAAAATTCTATATGTAGATTTATTACAAAAATAACGAAAATTTAAAAATCAATCTAAAGACTGCAATTCGATTGCAATTTCTTCCATTTCTCTGTCTGTCATTGCAATTGTTTCTGCAACACGATAAAGTTCTCGGCGAACACTTTCTGGAACTTTTGTACTATTTTTGTAATGAAGTTCATGTTCTAAACTTGCCCAAAAATCCATAGCGATTGTACGCATTTGAATTTCAACTTTTACATTGTGTTCTGATTGAGAAAGATAAACTGGAGTTTCTACAATAATATGCAAACTTCTATAACCAGACTCTTTTGGATTTTCAATATAATCATTTTGTTTTACAAATTTTATATCTGGTTGTTTTAATAAAATATCACGAACTTTGTAAATATCAGAAATATACGGACAAATTACACGAATTCCGGCAATGTCATTTAGATTTTCAATCATTGATTCAAAAGTGATTGGAAGATGTTTTTTTTCTAGTTTGCCAGCAATACTTTCTGGAGATTTCAAACGAGATTTTATAGTTTCAATAGGATTTCGTCGTCCATTAACTTTGTTTTCCTTATTTAAAATTTCAAGTTTAGTTTCCAGTTGTTTGATTGCACTTTCGTAAATCATCATAATTTTTTGATATTCAAAAGCCATTTTATAAAAATTATTTATTTCAACTTTGGAAGATAAATTTGTTGCATTTTTTATCAACATAAGTTCCGAAGAATCCGTTATTATTTTTTCATCTTCCATATTTCCTTTTTTTATTTCATTATCAGTTAAAAATTCATCAGTTTTCACAATTTCATCCATAAATTAAATTAATTTTTAGAATTACTAAAAACGTTTCATCTAAAAAACAGATAATTTTATTAAAAGAAACATTTTTTTTTACTTCTAAAAAAAAATTATATCTTTAAAGATAATAAAAAAATCACCAGGTGCAAAATACTTTTTTATATTTCAATTTAACTTTTTATTTTACTTTTTATTTGTGGAAAAATACAAAATAATGATTTATAATTATTTAATTAGAGTAAATTTTTAAACTTCGGCTAAAGAAAATGACAAGCAATACAGAATTTGAACCTATAGATATAAATACTTTTTTCGACTCAGAAAGCGACGAAATTTCCACACTTTTAAATAAAGAAGAAAAAGTTGAATGTTTTACAGAAAGACAAAAAAAAATCATAAACGATTTTCTTCCTATAGTTACAAAATGTGATAAAGATAGAGCAGAAATTTTTTTAAATAGAATTGCAGATTTGGAATCAATTGCAAATTCAATTTCCAGATTCCCTTCCCTTTTAGAAAAACATGAATTAGCGGGCGGAATTAGAACACCAATGACGCTTATCGACTCTTTAATAAAACATCAAGAAGATGGTGATAAAACTTTACAAATGCCTTCAAAAGCAATTTTAGGAAAAGGACTTCTTGTGGCAAAAGCTCATACTTTTTCAACTTTTTCAAAATATGCAAAACATGTTGAGCAAGAAATGAAGTTTTTTTATGAAGAATTTGATAAAGAAACAATTCTTTCGATGTTTTCACTTCTTGTAGAAGATGTTTATATGAATCTTATCACAGATACAACGCAGCCAATGGAATTTCGCAGAGAATGGGCTTATTCACTTTTACTTTTATGGGAACATTGGAATGATCAAACAATAGAAACAGTTGCTCCAGTTTTACGTTCAGTTTGGACAGCAAGAAGAAAATTGGCTCCAGCTTTTGGAACAATGATGGGAACCAGCGAACTTTTATTAATTTCTATGCAAATGGACGACCAATGGATTAGTTTTATAAAACAAAAAATGGGTTCAGAGGGCGTTTCTCAAGCAATGGAAGAATTTTTATTTGGAATTTCTTATGAACAGATAAAATCTTTGAGAAGGACTTTAAGAGAATCTGGAATTCCTGCAATCGGTCGTGATGAAGTTTCAAAATTTCTTGGTGAACACGTAAAAGCAGATGCCGGACTTGATTATCGAGATTTTTATTCAATGTATACAATCCGCAGAGACAACGCCCGGTCAAGAGCAAGAATGAAAGTTGAAGGTCCAAAAAAAACTTTGGAAGATTATTTCGTACAATTTGTAACAGAACAAAACAAGGAGAAACAAAACAATGACACCTTCGCAAGATGAAATTAATACTGCAAAAAAAATACCTTATCATTTTGGTGAAAAATTACGAAAAGTACGCGAAAGAAAAGGTTACACTTTAAAAGTTGTTGCTCAAAAAGCGGGCGTAAGTGAAAGTTTAGTTTCTCAAATAGAAAGAAATCACGTTTCTCCAGCAATAGATACTTTATTAGCGTTAGCCGATGTTTTAGATATAAATCTTGAATATCTTTTTGAAGAATATAGAAAAGAACGTCCTGTAAAAATCATACGAAATAATGAAAGACCAACAATTCATGAAGATGATATAACCTATGAAGAACTTTCTAAACCAGATTACGATGACACAATTTCTGTAGAATCTTATATTTTAAAATTACCAGTTGGCACTCACACTCATCACGGTTCTTACGGTCATACTGGAAGAGAAATTGGAATCATCTTAAAAGGAAAAGCTAAATTTATATACGAAAATCGGGAATACATTTTGGAAGAAGGTGATAGCGTTTCTTTTTCAGCAGGCGCTCCTCATCGGGTAGAAAATGCTGGTGATATAGAACTTCAAGCAATTTGGATAAATACTCCAGCGCAAAGATTTATAAATGAATAAAATAAAATTTCTCTTTTTATTATCATTTTTATTTTTTAGTTGTGCTTCAATCCCTAATAACGAAAATTCTTCTGATTTTTATAAAACAGAAAATTTGCCTTTAGAAAATCTTTTGGAAAATTTAGAATGTTCGCAAATTGAAGAAGGATTTGAATTATTTTCTGGAAAAATTGAAAATATAAAAGTATCTTGGCATTGTGTAAAAATAGATTTATCAAATCCAAAAATTGTTATAAATGCAGAACCTAAAACTATAAATAGAAAAAAAATTAGTTTAAAAAAATTTGCAAAAGAAAATAAAACAATTATCGCAATTAATTCAACGCCTTTTACAAAAAATGCAATTCCTGTTGGAATAATAAAAATCAATCAAAAAGTACTCAGCAAAGAAAATCAAAATTACTGTGCTTTAGGTTTTTATTTTGATAAAAATCATCTCTTAAAAGCAGAAATTATAAATTCCCAAACTGATGAAAATACAAAAAAATTCGATTATGCTTTTGGTGGATTTTTTGCAACTCATAATGAAAATGAATTTTTTAATTTTAAGAAAAATCGGCGTTCAAGAACTGCGTGTGGAATAAATAAAGATGGTTCTGCTTTATATTTTTTAGTTGCAACTCCAGATTTTAAAATTGATGATAAAAATGGTTTAACTTATGAAGAATGTGCAAAAATTTTAAATTATTTTGGTTGTAACTCTTCTATGCAATTTGATGGAGGGCGTTCTTCTGGAATGTGCATCTATAATAAAATGATAGAAAAACCTTTTCTCCAAAGAAAAATTGTTTCTGCGTTAGGATTTTCAATAAAATAGTCAGAAAAAAATCTATAAAAAAATATTGCATACATTTTTCAAATTTTTTATAATTTATAAAATCTAGTCGCTTACATAATCAAAAAATCACAATAACAAAAAAGGGAGGCAACCTTGAATTTAGAAAAAGACCAGCTGTTAATGTTAAAAAAATTAGAATCTCTTGCAAAACACAACGATCCAATCCAACAAAATCTATACGCAAAATATGATGTAAAACGAGGTTTAAGAAATGCAAATGGAACTGGCGTTCTTGTAGGACTTACCCGAATTGGTGATGTTGTAGGATATGAAATAAAAAATGGAGAAAAAATTGCCGTTCCTGGACGATTAATCTACAGAGGATACGATGTAAGAGATATTATTGCTGATGTAGAAAAGAATAATCAATTTGGATACGAACAAGTTGCTTATCTTTTACTTTTTGGTCAATTGCCAAATCAAACTCAATTAAAAGATTTTTCTGAATTTTTAGGTGATTGCAGAATTCTTCCTCCAAATTTCACAGAAGATATGATTATGAAAGCACCTTCAAGCGATATTATGAATAAAATCGCAAGAGGGATTTTGGCTAGCTATTCTTATGATGAAAATCCTGAAGACCGTTCAGTTGCGAATATCATTCGTCAATGTATTTATCTTATCGCTCGCCTTCCTTCAATTGCGGCGTATGGTTATCAGGCAAAAAGACGATATTATGATGATAAAAGTATGTATATTCATAATCCAAAACCAGAACTTTCAACAGCAGAAAACTTTTTACGATTAATTCGTTCTGATAAAAATTATACTCACTTAGAAGCAGAAACTTTAGATTTAGCTTTAGTTTTGCACGCAGAACATGGTGGTGGAAACAATTCTTCTTTAACAGTTCACGTAGTTTCTTCTGCAGACACAGATACATATTCTGCAATGGCAGCCGCTGTTGGTTCTTTAAAAGGTCGTCGTCATGGTGGAGCAAATATTCGCGTTGTAGAAATGATGGATGACATAAAAGCAAATGTAAAAGATTGGTCTAACGAAAATGAAGTAAGTGCTTACATCAGAAAAATTGCAGAAAAACAAGCGTTTGACCACACTGGATTAGTTTATGGAATGGGACACGCAGTTTACACAATAAGCGATCCTCGTGAAATTCTCTTAAAAGAAAAAGCTAAAGAACTTGCAAAAGAAAAAGGTTGCCTGGAAGAATTTTATCTTTATGATATAATTGAAAGAGTCGCTCCTGAAATTATTCAAGAAGTTCATAAATCTGATAAAAAAGTTTGTGCTAATGTAGATTTCTATTCAGGATTTGTTTACACTATGTTAAATATTCCTCGTGAACTTTTTACACCAATTTTTGCTATTTCAAGAATTTCTGGATGGTCAGCTCACAGAATAGAAGAAGTTGTAAGTGGTGGAAGAATTTATCGTCCAGCATATAAAAATATTTCAGAAGAGAGAGATTTTATCCCTCTCAATGAAAGAAAATAAATTTTGCTCAAGAAAGAGTATTAAAAAAAATCTCTAAATTGGGCAGTTGATAAAAAAAGAGGTTTTTATGAAAAAAATTTTAACTGTTTTAATTGCTAGTTTTTTTGCTATTAGTGCATTTGCGTTGGATTTAGGTTCTATTCAAGGAACTTGGCAAGATGAAAATTATAATGCTGATTGGACTTTTTCTGCCGATGGAAAAATCGTTTTAAAAGATTCAAATGGTGATGAAGTTTTTACTTTTACAGATTCAAATATCACAAATTTTAAGCCAGAAGTTTCTAAAGATGGAGCAGGTTTTTCTTTTTACTGTAAAGAAACTGGACGTTCATACAAATTTATAAAACCTGTAACATTATCAACAGATTTATCAATGAGTATCGAACGTGATTGGACTGACGAAGCTTATGATATTTCTATCAAACTAAAGAAATAATGCCAAAACAGAGAATTGATAAAATCCTAGCTCACGAAGGTTTTGGTTCTCGAAAAGACATAAAAAAACTCTTGCACCGATGTGAAGTTCTTCTAAATGGAAAGAAAATCACCGATGCAAGTTGTTTAATTGATGACCAGACAGATATTCTTTCTATAGACGGAAACCAAATTTCTCTTCATAAAAATATTTATCTTATGATGAACAAAATCAAAGATACAGTTTCGACAAATAAAGATGGAGAACATCAAACCGTTTTTGATTTACTAGGTGAAGAATTTAAAACACCATATTTACAATCTCATCTACATTTAATAGGCAGACTTGATATTGATACGGAAGGTCTTCTTATTTTTACAACAGATGGAACATTAACACATCGACTAATTTCTCCAAAATCTCATGTTGATAAATCTTATTTTTGCGTACTTGAAAAAAAAGAATCTGAAGAACATAAAAAACAAATTGAACAACAATTTTTTAATGGACTTGAAGTTTCTCCAGAAGGAAAAGAACTTGGTTTTAAATGTGAACCTGCAAAAGTAGAATGGATTGATGATGACGAAAAAATAAAATTTTATTTACAAAATGGAACTTTTTCTGAATCTGTAAAACAAGCTGCAATTCTTACAATTCATGAAGGAAAATATCACCAGGTAAAAAGAATGTTTAGTGAAGTTCAAAATAAAGTTGTTTATTTAAAAAGACTCTCTATTGGAAAATTAAAACTTGATTTTTCAATTCCTGCTGGAAAATATAAACTCATTTCTCCCGAAGAATTAATATTTTAACTCCATTAATCTCAATTTTATGTGATTGATTTTTCTATCTTGAAGAACAATCTTTTCTATTATAGAATTATTTTATATGGAAAAACAAACTCAAAAACGAAAAGATTATATCAACTGGGATGAATATTTTATGGGAATTGCAGCACTTTCTGCTTTACGCTCAAAAGATCCAAATTCTCAAGTTGGAGCATGCATTGTAAGTGAAGAAAATAAAATTCTTTCTGTAGGTTATAATGGTTTTCCAATCGGTTGCTCTGATGAAAAATTTCCTTGGGGACGAGAAGGCGAACCTACAAAAACAAAATATCCTTACGTTGTTCACAGTGAACTAAATGCTATTTTAAATTATCGTGGCGGTTCCCTTTACGGAACAAAAATTTATGTAACTTTATTTCCTTGTAATGAATGTGCAAAAGCAATAATTCAAGCGGGAATAAAAACTGTGATTTATGATTGTGATAAATATGATGGCACACCTATGAATCTTGTTTCTAAAGAACTGCTCAAAACAGCAGGAATAAATGTTATAAAATATCAAAAAACAAATCGGAAAATAGAATTAAATCTGTAAAAATTTATTGCAGATACTAAAGTTTGCGTTGCAAACTTATTATAAGGTTTTTGTTAAACCTTAAATAAGTAAGTTTGAATCGCTTACGCTAATCAAACTTTTTTATAAAACACAGTAATGAAAACACTCCGGCACGGCTCGCGTTTTCTTATTGCACAGGAGAAAAAATGACTGATATAGAAATTGCACAAAAAAATGTTATGGCTCCAATTTCTGAAATAGCAAAAAAAATTGATATTCCAGCTGAAAATTTAGAACTTTATGGTCCGTACAAAGCAAAAATCAATTTTGAAGAATTAAAAATCTTACAAGAAAAAGCACTAAAAAAGAGCGGAAAACTTATTTTAGTTACCGCAATCACACCAACTCCAGCGGGAGAAGGAAAATCTACAGTTTCTATTGGTTTAGCAGATGGACTTAGAAAAATTGAAAAAAAATCTATGGTTGCACTTAGAGAACCATCTTTAGGACCTTGCTTTGGTGTAAAAGGAGGAGCTTGCGGTGGTGGATTTGCTCAAATCGTTCCAATGGAAGATATAAATTTGCATTTTACGGGTGATTTACATGCAATTTCGATAGCAAATAATCTGATTGCCGCTTTAATAGATAATCACATTCAACAAGGAAATGAATTAGGAATAGATCCTAGAACAATTTCTTGGAAAAGATGTGTAGATTTAAATGATAGAAGTCTTAGAAATATCATTATTGGATTAGGTGGACGAACAAATGGCATTCCAAGAGAAGACCATTTTACAATTGCAGTTGCATCAGAAATTATGGCGATAGTTTGTCTTTCTAAAACAATAAAAGAATTAAAACAAAGAATTGATAAAATTGTCATTGGTCAAAACTACAAAAAAGAAAATATTACTTTCAAAGAATTAAAATCTACTGGTGCAATTGCCGCTCTTTTAAAAGATGTTATAAAACCTAATTTAGTTCAAACTTTGGAGAAAACGCCAGCTTTTGTACATGGTGGACCTTTTGCAAATATAGCTCACGGTTGTAATAGCGTAAACGCAACTTTATGTGCATTAGCATCTTGTGATTACGTTGTAACAGAAGCTGGATTTGCCGCAGATCTTGGTGCAGAAAAATTTTTTGATATAAAATGTCGTTCTGCAAATTTAAAACCAAATCTTGTTGTAATTGTTGCTACTATTCGAGCATTAAAGATGCATGGTGGTGTTTTAAAAACAGATTTAGCAGTTCCAAATTGCGACGCTCTAAAAAAAGGATTTGAAAATTTAAAAACCCATCTCGAAAATATCTCAAAATTTGGACTTCAGAGTGTTGTTGCAATAAATAAATTTATCACCGATTCTGATGAAGAAATAAAATTATTACAAAATCTTTGCGAAGAAAACGGTGTAAAAGCAGTTCTTAGTGAAGGTTGGGAAAAAGGTGGCAACGGAACAACAGAATTAGCAAAAACTGTTGTAGAAATGCTCGAAAATCAAAAATCTGAGTTCCATCCACTTTACGAACTTGATTTACCTTTAACAGAAAAAATTAAAAAAATCGCAACAGAAATCTATCGAGCAAAAGATGTTGAATTCGAACCTTCAGCTTTAAGAAAATTAAAAACTTTTGAAGAACAAGGTTACGGAAATTTGCCAGTTTGCATTGCAAAAACACAAAATTCAATTTCTCATGACCCAAAATTGATTGGTTCACCAAAAGAATTTACATTCCCTATTCGCGATGTTCAACTTTACGCAGGAGCAGGATTTGTTGTCGCTTTAGCAGGTGATATTATGACAATGCCAGGTTTACCAAAATCACCAGCAGCCTTAAATGTTGATGTTGATGATAATGGAATCATTTCTGGTTTATTTTAATTTATTCTGATTTTTCTTTTAATTCTTTTAGTTCATTTGTAAGTTTTAAAAATTTCTGATTTTGTCTTACAATTCTTTGAGCTAAAAGTTTTGAAAGAAATATTCCATAATGCGGATTTTTTCTTATCAAATTTAAAAAAGAAGATTTTGGAATACGAATTAATTGACCTTCTTGTGCAGACATAATTGTTGCAGAGCGTCTATCGTTTAATAAAAATGCCATTTCACCAATAAACATATCTTTTGGAGTAAGGACAGAAATTAATTTTCCATCAACATAAACGCCATATTCTCTAGAACGAATAAAAAATAAATCATTAGAAAATTCATTTTGCTTAAAAACGATCTGATGTCGTTGATATGTTATTGTAGAAAATGGCTGCATAACAAGCGGAACTGTATTTGACGCGTCGTGAAGATTTTTTATTTCAAACGAAACTTCATTTCCTTTATCATTATAAGTTAATTTCGAAACTAATTCTTTTGATAAATTAATTCCTCTTCCATGCGTTTCTTCATTTTTTGGAAGATTAGAATTCATTCTTGAACGCCAATCAAAACCATCACCTTCATCAGAAATTTTAAAAGATGATTTTTCTTTTTGAAATATTTTCATCTAGTAATTTTTCATGAATCAAATCCAAAACATTTCCACCACTTTCAAGATATTTTGTTTTTTCAGCATAAGAAATTCCACAATTTCCATGTTCTAACGCATTTGTTAAAAGTTCCATTAATGTTGTTTGTAACGAATATCTTCCATTTTCATCAATTCTATTTGTACAGTAAAGATAATTCACCAAAAAACTTGTAAACATTCTTAAATCAAAAGGGTCATTTTTACAAACAAAACCGCCTTTTTCAATTCCACCAACAAATTCTTGCATTCCTCGATTAAATAAAAATTGCTTATTACTCCAAAGAATTCGTAAAAGCCGTTCAAAATTAGTTTTAAAAGTATAAACTGTTTGTGCTATTAAAATATTTGGATTTTTTGACTCTTCAATAGATTGCACTTCCTGTGGATTTGAAACGACAGCTATCACTCCTCCATTATGCAACCAAGGATCGCTATTTATAGTTTGTAAAATTTTTTCGCAATTAATGTCTTTTGATGTAAAATCTATAATTTTTATTTCTGGAATTTCATAATCAATAAAACATAATGCTTCATCAGTATCTGGACAAAATAAAGGATCAAAATACGCTGAATATTTTAAGCAAACAGATTTTATAACATCTGTAACAATAGGATTTGTAGACGCAACTAGAATTTTTTTCATTTTTCAATTTCCTAAAAAAACTTTATCATAAAATTTATCATAAATAGTATAAAAATTATACTTTAAATAATTTTTTCTTGTAGATTATAAATTTCTTCAACACCGTTTACTAAAATTCCACCCATTCCTAATTCTAAAGGAAGAGCAATATCTAAATCATAACGATCTCCAATTGCAAGACAATTCTCCGGATTTTCAGAAAGCCATTTTGTCGCTGTTAAAAATGGTTCTTTTGCGGGTTTTGATTTAAAACAAGTATCTAAACCAACAATTTTTTCAAAAAAAGATGAAATTCCGATTGCATCTAATGTTTTTCGTGCCGGTAAAACAGGATTGTTTGTTACACAAATCATTTTATAATTTTTAGAAAGTTCCGTTAATGAATGAACAAGTTTTTCATCATAAGATAAAAAATTTGCAGGTTCCAAAAGTTGTTTTCTCCATTCAATACTTTTTTCTATTGGAATTCCAAAATTTAAAAGCGTATTTCCTAAACTGATTTTTTTTCCATCATTTTTTAAAGCATAGTCTTTTCGAAAATCAGAAACTTTTTTTCTTGCTTCTTCTACTGAAATTTTTGTATATTTTGCAAATTCGCGAATTTGGCAATCAACTTGTTCAAATGCATATTTTGAATTTGTATACAATGTAGAATCTATATCAAAAATAATTGCGTTAAGATTTTCTGGAATTTTGTAAATCTTCATATTATCATCCTATTTTTTAGGTTTTAAAATTAAATCTTCTTTTACGAGTGAATTTGCTGCATCTTTTAATGAATTAAATTTTTTCAGCCCATAAAAAGCGACACAAGCATCTCCGACAAGTTCTGCATCATTACAATTACAAATTGCAATTTCTAAATTTAAAAAATCTGATTTTTTTTGTAAAAATTCTAAATCTTTAGATTGACCGCCAGTAACATGAATTCTTTTAGGAAAAATAAGATTATTTTTATTTGCAATTTCTTTTAAAATTTCAATGCCTTCGCCTATTTTTTCAAGTCGCACATTTTCAGAAAGTTTACTGCTTTTTGGAACTAAATAAGATAAATTCCATAAATTTGGAACAACTGATGGCAATGTTCTAATTTTTGAATGAAAAATTTGAACATTTACGCAAAAATTAATTCCTTCACTAGAACCACTTCTATCACAAATTTTTCCAACTTCTAAAGTATTTGTTCCAATCAAGGCAGCGATAAAATCAGGACCAGCACAGAAAACAGGAATTTTTTCTTTCAATTTCAGAAATTTTGCAATATCAGAATTTAATTCTCCACATTTTTGACCAATTTCTACAAAAGGAGGAAGTTTTTCTTTTAAATTTCCAAATTCTTTTTCAGAAAGAATTTTATCATTCCAATACGCATTAATATATCTATTTTCTGGCAATAGCGTGATTGCATTTTCTGTCAATTTGTAAACAAAATATTCTGGCCCCGAAAATAAATATTTTGAACGAGAATATTCTTTTTCAAACAACTCCTTAAAAGCAATCAATTTTGGTAAAAAAAGGGAATTTCCTGTTTGAACATTTTGGATTTTATAATTTTTATTCCATAAAAGAGTCAGTCCACCGCTACTAACAATTGTTGGACCATTTCCGGAAATTGAAATTGCACAAATATCTAAATTATGAGTTAGGCTTTTTTCAATTTGAACAAGAACCGATTTTAACGTAAAAAGCCATTTTTCTGCGATAAATTTTGATGTTTTATTGATAAAATCTTTTTTTAAAACAGAAACGACTTCACCATTTTCAGAAATTATTCCTACTTTTAATGAAGTCGTCCCAATATCAACACAAAGAACATTCATCTGTGTTATTTTGTTCCTTCGTCTGTTGTTTTTGTTTGATTTTGACCAGCAGCACTTTGTTTTAAAACTTTTTCTATAATTGTACGATTATCAAGTAATTCGCTTAAAGATTGATTATAATGAATTCTTGTAATTACATTTGCAAAAAGTCCACAAACATCTGTGCTAATATACCATTCTCGATTTAATAAATCTTCATGATAAACTGCATTTGTACCAATAATTCTGTAGAACAGACCTTGCTTATATGCTTCATCAAAATCTTTTATTGCATCACCAGTGAAAAATGGCAACGAAATTGCACAAATAACTTTTGTAGCACCTTGTTCTTTTAAGAAACTCATTGCCTTTAGTAAAGTTCCACCAGTTCCTAACATATCATCAGCGAGGAATGCAACTTTACCTTTTACATCACCAAGTAATTTTACAGATTTTATATTTGTTGAATGAGCGTCTTGAGTTACGATTGAATAATCTCGCTCTTTGTAAATCATAGCAAGTGGAAGTTTTAATCCCGAAGCATAGAATTTATTTCTATCAATAGCACCAGTATCTGGAGAAACGATAACTAAATCTTCAGTTTTTCCAGACAAATCGACAATTTTACTAAGTTCACGAATAATCTGATAACTTGCATGAAGATTATCAAGATTTAGTCTTGAAAATGCGTTTGGAATTTCACGAGAATGTAAATCAAGAGTGATAATTCTAGAAACACCTTGCATTTCGTAAATATGCCCTAAAAGGCTTGCTGTAAGACCTTCTCGACCTTTTCTCTTATGTTGTCTTGCATAAGGATAAGCAGGAACAACTAAAGTAATCTTTCCAGCCCCAGCCATTCTTACTGCATCAATTGTAACAAGCAATGACATAACGTGGTCATTTACTGTCATTCTGATTTTGTTTTTACCATCATTCATTGAAAGAATTTCATGATTTTCAACATCTTGAAAAATAAAAACATCTTTACCACGAACAGTATCTAATAGTTCAGTTTTAACTTCACCATTAGCAAAATAAGTAAAGCGCGCATTTACTTTAAATACTGGCGGTCTATACTTATCTGTAGCACCTCTTATACAAAGTTCACTAGTTTGCAAATCATTTCGCAAATTAATTCTCTGTACAAGCTCTTCTTTAGTCAGCTCATAACGCTTAGATACAACATCGTTCTTTAATGTAAAGCGATGTTTGTACATGTGTTTAAGGTGCGTTATGACTTCATTGGCGAAAGCTTCGCCACCTGGACACGCAACAATCGCAAGACTTGTTGGTTCGGTATAAGGCATATTTGAACCTCTTTTTAGTGGGATATAATCAACTATAACATTTTTTAGATTTCACGACAATAAGTAAAAAATAAAATAGTGATAAAACCCATCTTGCAAAAAAAAATGCACCTTTCAAAATTGAAGTTTGTTTTCAACTTTTCAGGTGCATTTTTATTATTTTTTATTTAGATTTGTTTATTTTTTTAATAATTCAGCTAATTTTTCTGATGTAAAACCTAAATATTCAGCAACTTTTTTTGCAGGACCAGAAGTTCCAAATCTATCAATACAGAAACAATTTTCTCTGTCTGTAAATTGCAGCCATTCCATAGAAATTCCTGCTTCTGTACAAACTACTCGTTTTGGAGAACCCATAATTTCATTTTGTTCAGATTTTGAAAGTTCTGAGAATTTCTTTAAATCTGGAACAGAAACAACCCTAATTGATTTTCCAGAAACAAGTTTTACTGCATCCAAAGCCATATTTACTTCAGAACCACTTGCTAAGATTGTAATATCTGGATTAGAAGAACCTTCAAGAACAATATAAGCACCTTTTTCTGCCATATTTTTCTTCCAGTTTTTATCTGCTTTTTCATAAACTGCAAGTGCTTGTCTTGTGAATGCCATACAAACAGGATGATCTTTTGATGCATAAGCAATTTTCCATGCTTCCATAGATTCTTCAGGATCTCCAGGACGAATTGCTTGAACTCCAGGAATTGCTCTTAAAGATGTCATTGTTTCAATTGGCTGATGAGTTGGACCATCTTCTCCAACATAAATTGAATCATGTGTGAAAACGTAAATAACTGGTTGCTTCATCAAAGAAACAACTCTTAAAGAACCACGAAGATAATCTGCAAAAACTAAGAAAGTTGCACAGAAAGGACGTAATCCACCGTGTAAAGAAATTCCTGCAGCAACTGCTGACATTGCGAATTCACGAATTCCATATTCAATTGTTCGTCCTTTACGATTTTCTGGGCTGAAAGTTCCATTGTCTGTATTTTTAAATGCAGTTTTATTTGGTCCCATAAGATCAGCTGAACCACCAACTAAATTTCCATAACGTGCAGCAATTACGTTTAAGGCTTTTCCAGAAGCATCTCTAGTTGCACAAGCATCTCCAACTTTATATTCAACATCTTTTACATCTGGATTTGTTACAGAATCTGAATGGAAAGCATTCCATTCTTTTTTAAGTTCTGGATTTTCTTTTGCCCAAGCTGCAAATTCATTTTCCCAATCTTTTTCTGCTTTTGCAAAATCTGACTTTTTATCTTCGAAATATTGATATGCTTCAGGAAGAACATAAAAATCTTTATCTGTTGGTAAACCAAGAGATTTTTTAGCTTCAATAATGCCTTCTGCACCAAGAGGAGCTCCATGAACATCAGCAGTTCCTTGTTTTGGAGCACCTTTTCCAATTATTGATTTAAGCATAATTAATGAAGGATGTTCTGTGTCTGCTTTTGCTTCATTTACAAGTTTTACAATGTCTTCAACATCATACATGTCACCTTTTAGAACTTGCCAGCCGTAAGCTTCATAACGTTTTGCAATATCATCTGTAAAAGTAATATCTGTACAACCATCAATAGAAATTTTATTTTCATCATAAAAAACAATTAATTTTCCAAGCTTTAAATTTCCAGCTAAAGATGATGCTTCTGACGCAACTCCTTCTTGCAAACAACCTTCTCCAACAAGAGAATATGTATAATGATCAACAATCTTGTGATTTGGAGTATTGAATTTTGCAGCAAGCATAGATTCAGCAACAGCCATTCCTACAGCCATAGAAACACCTTGTCCTAAAGGTCCACCAGTACATTCAACTCCATCAGTATCGCCGTATTCTGGATGCCCTGGACATTTTGAACCAACTTGACGGAAATTCTTTATATCATCCATAGAAACTTTATATCCTGATAAATTAAGGATTGAATAAAGTAACATAGAACCATGTCCTGCAGACAATACGAAACGGTCTCTATCTGACCATTTTGAATTTGCAGGATTATGCTTCATAATTTCACCATAAAGAACAGCAGCAACTTCTGCCGCACCAAGTGGAAGTCCAGGATGTCCTGAATTTGCCTTTTGAATAGCGTCCATTGACAAGCTGCGAATAGAAAGAGCAACTGCCTCAACACCTTTTTTGTTCATAAAAACACCTCGTTTATACTAATTATTGGATATCAAAAAAAATATTTTTCTTTTATGATAATTCTTGGATTAAATTAGAAAGTTCAGACTCCCCAGCACGAGCTTCTAACGCTCTACGAAAACGCATATTTCTAAAAAGATTCGCAAGATATGATAAAATTTTTAAATGTGATTGAGAATTACTTGAAAGCAAAATAAACATTGTAGAAACAGAACGTTCATCAGGAGCATTCATTTCTATTGGATTTTTCAAATAAACTATAATAATTCTCTGATCTTCTTCACTTTTCATAATTGGAGTTCTTGCATGTGGCAAAGCAATTCCGTTTCCAACTGCTGTACTTAAAACAGTTTCACGAGCATATAACGCTTCTTCTAACTGTTCAGGCGTTAAACCTTCTGGCAAATCAATTCTTTTTGAAATATATTCATAAACTTCTCTTGGAGTTGTTGCTTCAACATCTACAAAAATTCCTCCGCGATGAATTAATTTAGATATATCAATTTCATTTTCCATTTTTAAAACCTCCTACAACTTCAAATCCTTTATATATATTATATTCTATTGATGATTTTAATGTATCTCGAATTTCATAAAAAGTATCTTCCATTCCATCTAAAGAAAGTTTTATATCTTCTATTGGAAAACGAGAACTCATATACAAATTTTCAAATTCCTCTATTAATCTTATAGAATGTGTAAAAATCTGCATAAGAACAACTAATTCTTGCTGAGGAAAAACTTCTACATTTAAATTCGAACAACCTATAGAACAAACAAGTTCATTAACTTGGGAATATAAATCTAAAAGTCGTTGCCGAACAAGTGCAACTGAAACTTCAAAAAAATCATTATATTGTTCCTTTAATTCATCATATCGTTTTGAAATATTTTGCAAAATAAAATTCCATTCCGAATTTGATAATTCAAAAGAATAAGGAAAGATTGTTCTTGAAAGTTCCTCTATAGACTGATGATTTTCTCCTCTTTCATTATTATAAATAGAATTTTTTATGTAAGAATCTATTAAAATTGGTGAATATGCAATCGACATATCTGAAAGAATAAGGTCTTTTGAAGAAGATTTATTCCATTCACCAACATAAGGAACCGATTCCCCATTAAACCATATTCTAGACTCAACTCCAAAAGGTGAAAATCCGATTTTTTTCGTATGTTTTAAAAATTCCTCTGAAGAACCACAATTTACAACACAAAGATTTTCTCGTTCTTCCAAAAATAAAAATGCCAACTGCTCTTCTATAGAAGAACAAGGTCCGTTTTTATTAAAACTTTTTAAAAGTCCATCTTCAAAATAAGAATACCATTCTTCACGCTCTAACGCATCTGACGAAATTATATACTTAGAAGATTTATCTTTTAAAACCATCATTTCAACAATAGATTTATTCCAATCAACAACGCGACATAAAATTCTATCACCATATTGAAAATCTTTATTTCCAGCAATTTTATCCAATCGCCAAGATGTAAGTTTTATTTCTTTTGGAAAACTATATTGAACCGAACTTAGAGGGATTTTATCATTTGCCTTATCATTAAAAATCAAAGGAATTTCGTAACCTTCTCCGTATAAAGCAAAAGTATCCATTGCAAGATTCATTGAAAACGCTGTCGCTTCTGGTGGAACAATTTTTTTATCTGCCAAAACAATTATACTATCAGGATTTTGTTCCGGATTTATAAAAGGCATACATCTATGACCAATTAAAATATGATTTTTTTCAATTTCTTCTTGAGTTGGCATAAAACTAAAAAAAAGATTTGTAAAAACGCCCGCTCGTGTGATAAATTCATTCTTTACTAAAGGAAAAACGAAATTTGTAGAATTCAAAATATCTTTCAATTCTTTTTTATTAACGCTTTTTGTATAAGATTTTATATAATTATAAAGTTCATCAACAGTAAAAACGTTCATTTTACTTTCGAGAAAATCTGAAATTAATTTTGAAACTCCGTAACTTATCATATTAAGTATCTATTTTAATAGAATTTTTTAATATAGTAAATTATAATAACTTTATGAAGATAACATTTTTGGGAACTGGAACAAGTCATGGTGTTCCTGTTATTGCGTGTGATTGTCCAGTCTGTAAATCAGAAAATCCAAAAGATAAAAGAAACCGTTCGTCAATTTACATAAAAACTGATGATAATAATTATATTTTAGTTGATATTGGTCCAGAATTCAGAATTCAAGCTTTAAAATACAATGTTCGAAAAATAGATGCACTTTTATTAACTCATAGTCACGCAGATCATTTACATGGAATTGATGATTTGAGAATTTTTAGTGCAGATTGTTTTAACCGTACCGAAAAAAATGCTGATGTTGTAGATGCTCCTCCAATCCCAATTTATACAAATAAACAAACAATAGATGATGTAAATGTGCGATTTTCTTATTTTTTTCATCATACAAAAGAAGGTGGAGGACATGCAAAAGTAGTTTTAAACGAAGCAAATCAAAATTTTAAAATTGGAGAAACGACGATTACTCCAATTCCAATGTTACATGGACACACTCAAACTGTCGGTTGGCTTTTTACCGAAAATGAAAATTCATTTGCTTATTTAACAGATTGTTCTTTTATAAGTGAAGAATCTTTTGACTTAATAAAAAATAACAAAAAAAATTTAAAACATCTCATAATTGACGGATTAAGAATAAAAGAACATTCAACTCATTTTAATTTTTTACAGGCAATGGCTGCAGCAGAAAAAATCGGGGCAGAAAACGTTTGGCTCACACATTTAACTCATCATCATTCTCATAACGAAACTATTGAATATTTAAATGAACATTTAAAAGATTTTCCAAACTTAACAAAAAACATAAGTCCTGCTTGGGATGGATTAGAATTAAACTTTTAAAACGAAAAAGCCATCCTACGAAGAATGGCTTTTCAAGACTAGTTGTAAATTTTCAAAAACAAAATAACGTAAAACTAGTTATGAGCAACTTCAACTTTTGGCACACGAACTTTTTTGTCTACAAAACCAGCATTTAAACAACCAGAACAAACTTTAAGAGTTCTTACTTCTCCGTTTGGAAGTTTTGCTTTTACAGAATGAAGATTTGGTCTCCAAGTTCTACGTGTATGGTTATAAGATTTACTAACTTTGTTTCCTGACATTACACCTTTTCCACAAACATCACACATTCTAGACATAATATTTATCCTTCCTTAAAAAACAATAATCCACAAAAATTAACAATAGTTTTAAAAAAATACACAAATAAAGAGAAAATGTCAATATAGAACATTATGATAGATAAAATTTTATCATAACGCCTTAAGAACTCGGATTAAGCATTTTGTCTAAAAAAGTTTTTTTCCTACGCTGAATGCATCTGCAACAACTTCACCAAGTTTTATATATTTTCTATTAATTGGATCAAAAGTAATCGGTTGTAATTTTGAAACATCAATTTTTCCGTCTGTAAGAACCGTCTCATCAGCATTTACATTGATAATATTTGCAACAAGACAACCTGTTTCTTCATCATAACTTACTAATTCACATTCAAGACACATTGGAAGTTCATTTATAATTGGAGCATCCACAAATTCAGATTTTGAAACTGTAAAACCAGATTTTTCTAATTTATTAGAAATTTTATTTCCACTTTCAAGACCAACATAATCACACGCTGCAACATTAGAAAGATTAGCAATACTAACTGTAAAAACTTTTTTTAATAAAATATTTTTTGCAGTTTTATGTTCTGGAGAAATACAAATTCCAATCTGATTTGTGTCATGAATTCCTCCCCAAGCGGCATTCATAACATCAACATTTTGATTTTCATCGTAAGTTGCAATAATCAAAACTGGCATTGGATATAAATAAGTTTGTTTTCCAAAATTTTTTCTCATAATAACCTCTTTTATAAAATCTTTACTATAAATATAACAATTTTTGTGCAAAAAAAAAGACTTCCATAAAAAATTTATAGAAATCTTTTTTAGTTTTTCTAATTTTCAGTGATTTTATTTTATTGCTTTTAAGGCCCAATCTTTACATTCTGTAATGCCCGCTTCATCTGGAGTAAGATTGATTTTTAAGTTTTCAGTAACAATCTCTCCACCATCATTTTTAATGCGTTCTTCCCAATCTCTAAGCCATTGACCATCTCCCCAATCGTAAGAACCAAAAACAGCAATTTTTTTACCGCTTAAAGATGATTCAATTCCAACAAACCAATCTTCCATTGAATCTTCTAAAACTTCATCACCCATTGCAGGACTTCCTAAAAGAAGAATGTCACATCCTAAAACTGATGAACCATCAACATTTTCTGGAGTTCCAAACACAAGTTCTGCTCCATAAGATAAAACAGAATCTTTAATTGCATTAGCCATTGCTTCTGTATTTCCTGTTGTAGTTGAATAAACAATTGCAACTTTCATAAAAACCTCACTATGCGACTTGTTCAGTCACTTTTTTATATTTTTTGATTATCTGAGAAACAGAAAGTCCCTCATCAAACCATTTTTTACACATTTGACTACAATTATTGTATTTGCAACGACACAATTTTGCTTCTTCAGGATTTTGATACGATTTCCAATATCCGCAATATTTACAATTTTTTCCTTCCATTTGTTCAAAAGAAATTACATCTTCCAAAGGATAACCAAGAAAAATTCCAACTTCATGCGGAAAATTTTCCTGTTTTTGAAGTCTTTTAAAAAGTTCTTCCATAACAGAAAAAATTCCTTCTTCTACAGGATAATTTTTTCCAGCAAGATACGCTTTTACAAAAGGTTCACCAAGAATTTTTCTAATCCACACAAAATCATAAGTAAAAAACATCACCAAATTTTTTGAAGTTTTAAAAGTTCTTAGAAAAATCCCATATTTCAAAAATTGATTTTTATAAAAATTAACAATTTCTTCTGAATAACGTTCACTGCTTGTTGTAAACATATTTCCCGGTTTTATTCCGCAAATTGATGGTGCAGAACATTGAATTATAGTTTGTTCAAAAGTCAAAATATCTTCCTTTAAGTTAGTCTTTACTAACATATTCAAAAACAACAATACATCTTATTAAAAAGTTAGTCAATCCTAACACAAAAACTTAAAGATTTTTCATCATCATCATTTTTATTTCTCTTTTTATTTGCTACAATTTCATTTGAGGTTTTATAATGAAAAAAATTCTTTGTATTTGTTTAAGTTCAACTATTCAACGTTCAATCAGTTTTAAAAATCTTTCTTTAGAAAAAGTTAATCGTTCTGAATATTATATTGAAAATGCAAGCGGAAAAGCGATAAATTCTGCGAGAGTTTTAAATCAACTTGAAAAGAATTGTGCAAAAATCTTATGTCCAATCGGGAAAAATAATAGTGAATATTTTTTAAATTTAGCACAAAATGATGAACTTGAGCTTTTATCTGTAATAATTCCGGGAAATACAAGAACTTGTTGGACTTTGCTTGACAAAAATGCTCAAACTACGACAGAAATTGTTGTTGGAGAACCAGAAATTGAACTTGACCAAAAATATGAAATAAAACTTTTAAAATATTTAGTAGAAAATCTTCCAACTGTAGATGCTGTTTTACTTGCCGGAAGTCGTCCAAAAATTTGGAGTGATGATTTGTATTCTACAATTTGTGCTTTAACTCACGATAAAGGAAAAATTTTTCTTGCAGATTATATTGGTGATGATTTAAACCTTACTTTAAAAACATCAGTTCCTGACATTATAAAAATAAATGATGAAGAATTTGTAAAAACTTTTGGTGGAGATGATTTAAAATCTTCTATAATAAAGAAAAGTTCAGAATATAAAAATATGATTATTGTAACTAGAGGAAAAAAATCAACTTATGCAGCAAAAAATGGTGATTTTTATGAATGTCCAACAGAAAATATAAAAGCCGTAAACACAACCGCCTGCGGAGACAGTTTTAATGCAGGTTTTTTGTATGAATATTTAACCTCTGGAGATTTTTATAAAGCGTTGGAAAAAGGAACTTGGTGTGCTGCTAGAAATGCACAATCAGAAGTTCCTGGAAGTTTAGTTTAATTAGGTGATTTTGCTTATTGAAAAAATAATATCCTAGATTAGAATTCTAAAAAGTTTTATATATTTGGAGTAATTTTATGATTCAAAAAAGACCTCTCGTAAACGATTTATACACAGCAGACCCTTCTGCACACGTTTTTAATGATAAGATTTATATTTATCCATCACATGATGAAGATGTTGATGTTGAAAATAACGATAATGGCGACCAATATGGAATGAAAGATTATCATGTTTATGAAATGCAGGATGAAAATACTTTACCTCGCGATTGTGGATGTGCTTTTTCTTTAGAAGATGTTCCTTGGGCTTCAAAACAACTTTGGGCTCCAGATTGTGTTGAAAAAGATGGAAAATATTATTTTGTTTTCCCAGCTCGCGATAAAGAAGGATTTTTCCGCATAGGAATTGCAATCGGCGACAAACCAGAAGGTCCTTTCACCCCAGAAAAAGACTATATAAAAGGAACTTATTCTATCGACCCTTGTATGTATCCAGAAGATGATGGAAAATATTATCTTATTGTTGGAGGAATTTGGGGCGGACAACTAGATCAATATAGAAATAATAAATGGTCTAGCGAAAATAAAGAACCTCAAGGTGATGAACCAGCTTGTACTCCAAAAATCGCTTTAATGAAAGATAATATGAAAGAACTTGCAGAAGATTTAAGAGATTTAGTAATCGTTGATGAAAACGGAAAACCTCTTTGTGCCAGTGATGAAGAACGCAGATATTTTGAAGATCCTTGGCTTTTCAAAAAAGATGATACTTATTATTTTACATATTCAACAGGAACAACTCATCTTTTGTGTTATGCAACTTCGAAAAATCTTTATGGACCTTATACTTATGGTGGAAAGATTTTAACTCCAGTTTTAGGTTGGACAACACATCACTCAATTCTCGAATATCACGGAAAATGGTATTTATTCTATCACGATTGCGAACGTTCAAATGGAATAAACCAAAAACGCAACATAAAATTTAGAGAAATAAAATTCGATAAAGACGGCAAAATCCAATGCGAAGATGGCTTAGATTGGGGAAACGTTAAAAAATAAATTTTCCCCTGCATTGAGTGATTTGATTCTACATAAAAATTGCAGACAATATTGAATCACTCAATCTAAAAGTTTTAATTTATTCACTTGTAAATCTGTTTAAACGTTTTAGTGCTTTTGACGATGCAGCTTTATTTTTTTGAATTAAATCTAAAAAAACATCAGTTTCAAAAATCATTAAATTACAATTTTCAACAGCAACGGCAGACGTTATTCTTCTTGTATTCAAAATTCCTGAAATTTCACCAAAAAATTCGCCTTTGCCATAGAAATTTTCTACACCATCATTTATTTCTTCAACTTTTCCACTTTGAATAAAATAAACAAAATCTGATTTTTCTCCCTCAGAATAGATTTTTTCACCAGTACTTATTTTTTTAGCCTGCACTTTTAATTTATGAATATATGGTTTTCCAAAAAATTTTTGAGTCCACCAATTTGCAAAAGAATTTCCAGTTTGTCTTTGCATTGTGTAAAGTTGTGCAATCAAAAGTTCTTCGAAAAATTGACTAACAAAAACCATTTGAGCACAAACTAAAAAAACTGCAAAAAACATATAAACTTTAAACAAAAATATAAATAATGTGCTGATTGTTCCATAAATAATATTGTAATTTGTAAAATGCATAAATTTATTTATGAAAAATGAAATCACAAAAGTAACACCCGTTGAAATTCCTGCATAAAAAAGGCAAAGACTCCAATCAGGTTTTGTTCCAGACATAAATTTATAAAAATAAAGAGTGATTAAAAAAAGCATTAAATATAAAACTGAAGAAACAATTCTATTTGAATTCGTATTAAAAATTAACGGAAAAGATTCTTTTATTGGATTAAAAATTGATGATTTTAAAAATTTATTAAATAAAAATACAAAAATCATCACAATAATAAATAAAACAACCAATACAAATTCTGAAATAAAAGTCAAAGCTTGATTAAAAATAGAAAGTCTTTTTGTTTTTGAGCGAAAAATTCTATACATTGCCTGGATGATTGACATAAACATTTTTCGAGCCATCCAAATCACCCAAATTCCAACAAAAATATCAATAAATGAAAAAGATTTTTTATTTATCAGATTGTTGATTAAAGAATTAAAATCATAAAATGATGAAAAACGCTCACAAAAATCAAGAAGGATTTTTAATAATTCCGGTTCAACTTTTAAAATGCTAATCAGAACTGTTAAAATAATCAAAACAACTGGTACTACAGAAAAAATAAAACTGTAAGAACAAGATGCCGCACTTTCCCATAAATTATTGTATCCACAACTTTTTACAGAAAGAAAAACAAACTGCTTTATTTTTGTAAAAAATTGAGAAAAATATTTTACAAATTTTGAATCTTTCGTCATACCAGAAATTTTTATAAATTTTAGAAATCTGCCAATTTTGGAGCACGAGGATAAGGAATTACATCTCGAATATTTTCCATTCCTGTTACATATCTGATTAGACGCTCAAAACCTAGTCCAAATCCAGAGTGAGGAACTGTTCCAAAACGACGCAAATCCAAATACCAATCATAATTTGTCATATCCATTTTACGTTCTTCGCAAGCTTTTAAAAGTTTTTCATAACTTTCTTCACGCTCAGAACCACCAATTAATTCACCAATTCCAGGAACCAAAACATCAACCGCTTTTACTGTTTTTCCATCATCATTTTGTTTCATATAGAATGATTTAATTTCTTTTGGATAATTGTAAACCATAACAGGACAACCAAAAATCTTTTCTGTAAGATAACGCTCATGTTCTGTTGCAATATCACATCCCCAATAAGGTTTAAACTCAAATTTATCAGCATGTTTTTCAAGTTCTTTGATTGCATCTGTATACGAAATGCGTTTAAAATCTGCATTTGCAACTTTTGTAAGACTTTCAATTAAACCTGGCTGAATTCGTTTATCAAAAAATTCCAAATCTTCACGACATTTAGTTAAAGCCCAATTCAAAAGATATTTTACAAAATCTTCCTGAATATCCATATCATCTTCCAAATCATAAAATGCCATTTCTGGTTCAATCATCCAAAATTCAGACAAATGGCGAGGCGTGTTTGAATTTTCTGCTCGGAAAGTTGGTCCAAATGTATAAACTCGAGAAAGTGCAGTCGCTAATGTTTCTGCTTCAAGTTGGCCAGAAACAGTAAGATTTGCTTTTTTCCCAAAAAAATCTTTTGAATAATCAACAATTTTATGAGCATCTTCAATTTTCATGCCATTTTGACCAGCTTTTACACCAAGTTCAGCAATTTTTTCCATAGAAAGAGTTGTAACTTGGAACATTTCACCAGCACCTTCAGCATCTGAACAAGTAATTTCTGGAGCGTTTATATAAACAAATCCTCGTTCCTGAAAAAAAGTATGAACTGCATAAGCCATCTGATTTCTTACACGAAAAACTGCACCAAAAGTATTCGTCCTAGCTCTTAAGTGTGCATTTTCACGTAAATATTCCATAGACATTCTATTTTTTTGCAAAGGATATTCTTCCGGATTACAAATTCCCAAACATTCAATATCTTCAAGAGTAACTTCAACGGCTTGTCCACTCGCTGGTGAAGGGATTAAAACTCCTGTTGCACGAATAGACGCTCCTGTATTTAATTTTTTTAGTGTTTCTTCAATATTATTTACATTTGCATTATTTGAAGGAGAATTTCGGTCAAAAGTAAGTTGAATATTTGAAAAACAACTTCCATCATTAACCTGAATAAAAACAAGATTTTTTGAATCACGAACTGTGCGAACCCATCCGCAAACTTTTACATTTCTTCCATCTGGAGAAGAAGTTAATAAGTCTTTAATTAAAGTTGGTACCATAATTGTACTCCCATAGCAATAAATTAATGTAAATATAAAAGATAGTTTATCACTTTTTAAAAGATGTGAAAAGTAAAAAGACTAAATCTTATTTATTTGGTAAAATCTCTTCTTATGGAAAAAGAATTTGGTAACAAAACAAAATGGTACAAAAATAAAATCTTTAGAATTTCAATCCTTCTAATTTCTGCAATTTTTCTTTCTTTTTTTTCACTTGTTGGAATTCGCGGAATTGAATTTAATAATTTGAAAAATGCACAAAGTCTTTCTGTAAATCAAAAAAATGATTTAGATTTATTTTTGAAAAATAATTATTCTGAACGTCATAAAATTATTCAAAATTTACCCTACACTATTTCATCGCAAGAAATCGATGTTTTAGCAGAATCTGCAATTTTAATTGATATGGCAAATGGAAATATTCTTTACGAAAAAAATGCTGATAGAATCATACCACCAGCGAGTATGACAAAATTATTTGCAATGTATGTTGTTGAAGAAGAAATCCGTTCTGGAGCCCTTTCCTACGATGATATTATTTATCTTCCACCAGAATGTTGGGCTTGCAATATGCCGCCTCACTCATCACTTATGTTTTTAGGAAAAGGACAGATTGTAACTGTGGAAGAACTTCTTTTAGGACTTTCAATTTGTTCTGGAAACGATGCCGCTTACGCTTTAGCTTACGCAATTTGTGGAAATATGGACGATTTTGTTGTAAAAATGAATCAAGTTGCAGTTTCTTTAGGATTAAAAAACACTCGTTTTGTAGAAAGTTCTGGTTATAGCGAACTAAATACAACAACCGCAAGAGAAATGGCTAGTTTTGCACGAATTTACATAAAAAATCATCCTCAATCCTTAAAAAAATTTCATTCTGTCAAAAGTTTTACTTATCCAAAAGAAAAAAATCTTGCACCTGGAGATATTTTACAAGCACAAGATTTTTCTCAAGGAATTCCAGAAAAAATCACAATGAGCATAACTCAAAAAAATACAAATCCTTTGCTGGACAGTCTTTTTGGTTGTGATGGCTTAAAAACAGGATATATTGATGAAAGTGGATATAATCTTTCTTTAACTGCACAACGCGACTTTCGAAGATTTTTATCTGTTACAATGAAAGGACCTGGAAATAATTCAAAAGAAGGACAACAAGGTCGAATTCATGATGGCACTGAACTTATGGAATATGCATTTAAAAATTTTAGTGATTTATATGTGGCAGAAAATATTAAACCAATTTTTGTAAAAGTTTTTGGTTCAAAAGAAAAATCTCTTAATCTTGTTCCAGCGTTTGATGTTGAATATGAAACAATTCCTTTTATTTTGGGTGAAAATCTTCAAGAAAATATTGATAACGTAAAAATTGAAATTGATTCTCCAGATTATTTATTTGGAAATATCACAATGGGAACAAAATATGGAGAAATTCGTTTTTTATTAGGTGATTATATTTTAGACACAATTCCTCTTGTCGCTGATAGAAATATTGAATATTCAAATATGATTATAAGATTAGCTGATTCAATATATTGCAAATAAAATTGTAAAAAAGTATTATGTATAAAACTCATTTCGGAGGTTATTCTATGTCTTTGAAAAAAACTTTTTCTGCTGACGGAAAAACATGTACAGTTGTTTTTAATGTAAATCCAACAGCCGCTTCTAATGCACAGAAAGTTTATTTAGTTGGTGAATTTAACAGTTGGGATACAACAGCAAATCCTATGAAAAAAGGTCCAGATGGTTCTTTTTCTATAAAAAAGCAACTTGAAACAAACAAGCAATATCAATTCCGTTATTGTCTTGATGGAAATTCTTGGATTAATGATTGGAAAGCAGATGGTTATGTTCGTTCAGAATTAGCAAATGATGATAATTCTGTAGTAGACACAACTGTTCCAAAAGCTGCTAAAACTTCTAAAAAGCCAGCTCCAAAATCTGCTGCAAAAAAAACAACAAAAAAATCAGCTGAAAAAAATTAAGCTAAAAAGTGAGTATTGACGCAATTTTTTAAAAATTGTATAGTTATACTCACTCATTCCCCGATTGTGTAATGGTAGCACTTCAGATTCTGGTTCTGACTGTGGGGGTTCGAATCCTCCTTGGGGAACTTAACTGGACTAGTTTCTCTAGTTCAGTTTTTTTTTATTAAGATTTCCGAGCGTCTTGATAATATTATTTGGCCTCTTAGAATATCGGTTTAGTTCGCGGCCCTCTCAAGGCTGAGAGATGGGTTCAACTCCCATAGAGGCTATCTGTTAGCATTTTTATAAATAAAAATGCACGCATCTTAGTGGTAAAATCTAAAATAACCCTGTCGGCTTATTTTTTAACGATTTTCCGATTTGAGCGGGGTTCAACTCCCATAGAGGCTATTTATTAGCATTTTTATAAATAAAAATGTACGCTTTTTAGTGGTAAAATCTAAAATAACCCTGTCGGCTTATTTTTTTACGATTTTCCGATTTGAGCGTAAATAACTTTCCATTATCAGAATTTTTTACTATTCATAAAACTTCAATTTATGATAAAATAATCTTTATGAAAAAGGTTCTTATTGCCGATAAACATACCTTATTCCGAGAATTTTTAAAAACAAAACTTGAAGAAGATCAAATAGAAGTCATTCTTTCTCAAGAAACTCGTGATGTTTTTGCAAAAATGATAACTATTCTTCCAAATTTAATTATTTTAGATTTAGAAGATGACGATTCAGAAGAAATGGAATTTCTTGAACAAAAATTAAAAAATTTCAACACAGTAAATATTCCAGTAATCATAACAGGACCAACTCGTGATAAAACAAATATTGCCGCTTTAGCGAAATACGGTGTTGTAAAATATTTTGCAAAACCAATTCAATTTGATATTTTTTTTGAATCAATTGGGCGGATTTTAAAATCATCACTTTCTATAGACACGACACCTTGTATTTTAGACATTCACAGAAATGGAAATATTATTTTTATAGAAATTTCAAGAGGATTAAATCGAGAAAAAATCGTTCTTTTGCAATATAAACTTTCAGAAATGATAGAAAAAGAAGATATTGAAAATCCAAAAATCATTATAATGCTTTCAAATTTAAATTTAACATTTATAGACGGATATAATATCGAATTTTTAATAAATAATATTCTTGCATGTCCAAAAATTCGTAACAAAAATGTAAAACTTCTTTCACTAAGTCCTTTTGTAAAAGAATTAATTAACGGTCATCCACAATATACTGACATTGAAACTTCAAATCAGTTGCCAAAACTTCTTTCTTCATTAGTTGATACAACTTTTACATCAAGTGTTTCAGATTTAATTACAGATAAAATTCTTTCTCAATCAAACGAATTTGTTGAAACTTCAGGAACAGTCGATACAAGATTTTCTTATGAATTTGGCGAAAATTCTGATAACGGAACAGTTTTAAAAATTGCAATTATCGATGCTGATTTAAAATCACAAGAAGAAACAAAAATAATTTTTCAAACAATCGGTGCCGAATGTACATGTTTTTCTTCGGGAAGAACTTTTTGCAATGAATACGAACCAAACGTATTTAATCTTGTAATTCTTGATGTTCTTTTGCCAGATAATACAGGAACTCAAGTTTTAAAATTTTTACAATCGCGCTCAACTTCTCCAGATGTCATAGTTTATTCTGCAAATACTCAGCGAGATTTTATTGTTAAAATTTTGAGTTTAGGTGCAAAACATTATTTAGTAAAACCTCAAAAACCACAAGTTTTAATTCAAAAATCACTTTCAACAATAAAAGGAACATCATTTTAAATGCAAAAAAAAATAAATTTTCATACTCATTGCACATTTTGTGATGGAAAAAATTCTGCCGAAGAAATGATTTTATCTGCAATAGACAAAAATTTTTCAGTTTTAGGATTTTCTAGTCATTCAATCTTAAATCACACTTCGGATTGGCATCTTCTTCCAGAAAAATATGATGAATACACAAAAACAATTCAAATTCTCAAAGAAAAATATAAAGAAAAAATTGAAATTCTTTGCGGATTTGAAGTTGATTATATCAAAAACGAATCATTACCTTCTATCAAAAATTATGAAAAATATTCTCCGGATTTTATAATCGGCTCCGTTCACTATCTTGGGAATTTTAAACAAAATTTTACAGTTGATGATTCTTTAGAAAACGTAAAAGCAGGTTTTGAAAAGATTTATAAAAATGATGGAAAAAAACTTGTCTGCGATTATTTTGAAGCACAACGAGAAATGTTAAAAAAAGGTGATTTTCAAATTTGGGGACATCCTGATTTAGTTAGAAAAAGAAACGGAATTCTTCATTTTTTTGATGAAAATGAAAATTGGTATAAAGAACAATTAAAGGAAACTGTAAAAATTGCAAAAAAAACTGATATTGTGGCAGAAATTAATTCTGGCGGAATTTCTAGAAAATGTTTAGATGATTTTTATCCTTCTAAATATTTTTTATCTCTTTTATATGAAGCAAAAATTCCAGTTTGTTTCAGTTCCGATGCACATTCTGTAGACGCATTAGATTGTTCTTTTGAAAGAGCAATTCAAGAAGCAAAAGAAATTGGTTATAAAGAATTTGTTTATCCAACAGCAAAAAAAACTTATAAAATCAATTTAGCAAATATTTAAAATTTGTCCTCAAAAGTGATTAAACTTCAAAAATTAATATTTTTTTATGAATAATCACTTTTGAAAATTAATTCTATCTATTTTTTCTTTCTTGAGCACTTGCACAAGACACACACATCAGAGCATAAGGCAATGCTTGCAATCTTTCTTCAGGAATATCTTTTCCGCAAATTACGCAACGACCATATTTTCCCTGATAAATTCTATCTAAGGCATTATCAATTTGTTGTAAACGATTTGCATCTTGTGCACCTAAAGCGGTTAATAAAGTTCTATCAATTGCATCTGCTGCAACATCTGCTTCATCACCAGATTCAACAGTTTTTACAAGCTGACGCATATCATCACTCTGACCAGCAAGAGATTTTAATATAGTTCCCCTTTGTTCTTTCAATTTGGATTTCATTTCATCAAGAAAAGCATTTGTCATTTTGGAATCCTCCCATAAAAAGTCAATGTTGTAAAATAATAAAGATTTGTATATACTAATATAAATGTAAACTTTCAAAAAGACAAATTTTTTTTGAAAAATTTTTTATAAAAAAAGGGTCAAAATGGCAAAAGAAGAAGCGATTGAAGTTGAAGGCGTTGTAAAAGAAGCACTTCCAAACACAACATTTCGAGTAGAATTACAAGGTGGACATATAATTATGGCTCACTTATCTGGAAAAATGCGAAAACATTATATAAAAATTGTTCCTGGTGATAGCGTAAAAGTAGAACTTTCACCTTATGATTTAAACAAAGGAAGAATCGTTTTCCGCGAACGTTAAAAATTTATTGACACAAAAAAAATATTTTGTTAAGGTTCATTTGTTATGAAAAACACAACCCGTTGGGCTCAAAAAATCAATTCCTCTACGTTGGCTTACCTTTACTGCAATTATTATGATTTTTCTCAGCTTTTACGGAATTGTATGCTTTAGTATGTTTTATTAACTTATGCTAATTACAAGGCTTTCCGTAAAAAAATGGAAAGCCTTTTTGTTTTTAAAGAAATTTTATTTGGAGGAAAATATGACTTTATACGAAGATTTGAAATGGCGAGGACTTATAAAAGATGTCGCTGGTGAAGAAAGCGAATTACAAAAAATTCTTGATGGTGCACCTTTTTCATTTTATTGGGGAACAGATCCTACAGCAGATTCTCTCCACCTAGGACATTATTCTTCTCTTTGTATGGCAAAACGACTTGCAAATGCAGGAAAACATCCAATTTTGCTTTGCGGAGGAGCGACAGGAAGAATTGGAGATCCTCGTCCAACCGCAGAAAGAGAAATTATTTCTGATGAAAGTGTAAATCACAATATTCAAGGAATTCGTTCTCAAGTAAGCAAACTTGTTCCAGATGCAGAACTTGTTGATAATTATGATTGGATGAAAGATTATACATTTTTGAATTTTTTACGCGATATTGGAAAATATATAAATGTAAATTATATGCTTGGAAAAGATATTATTCAGCGCAGATTGGAAACTGGAATTACTTACGCAGAATTTTCATATATGCTTATGCAAGGATATGATTTTTTACATTTATATCAAGAAAAGAATTGTATTATGCAAGTTGCAGGTTCTGATCAGTGGGGAAATATTACAACTGGCGTAGATTTTATCAGAAAAGTTTTAGACAAAACCGCTTACGCTTTTACAATGCCTTTAATTTTAGATCCAACTGGAAAAAAATTTGGAAAATCAGAAGGAAACGCTCTTTGGTTAGATAAAAACAAAACAACGCCTTATGCAATTTATCAATATCTCATCAACACAGATGATTCAAAAGTTTTGGAATATCTTAAAGTTTTCACTTTCTTAACAAAAGAAGAAATTGAAGAGATTTATTCTAAACAAAAAGAAGCTCCAGAAACAAGAATTGCACAAAAAACTTTAGCGTATGAAGTTGTAAAAGACATTCATGGTAAAGAAGAAGCTGATAATGCTGTTTTAGTAAGTCAAAAACTTTTTGCTGGTGATTTTAAAGGGCTTTCAGTAAATGATATTCTTTCTGGAATGAAAGGTGTTCCAACTTTCAAATATACAGAAGAACTTCCATTAGTTGATATTCTCGTAAACAATAAAATTGCAAGTTCAAAAAGAGAAGCTAGAGAATTTATAAAAAATAATGCAGTTTCCATAAATGGCGATATAATAAATGATGAAAATAAAATTATTACAAAAGATATGGCTCTTGAAGGAAAAGTTATTATTTTCCGACGTGGAAAGAAAAAATATTTCTTAGCTGAAATTTAAAAAAACACACGACCTTTAAGTAAAGTAAAAAAACTTTATTTAAAGGTAGATTTAGCACATTTTATTTTTTATCAGTTTTTATAGAATTAATAATTCCAACAAAGGCATTAATTGCACCAAAAATTCCATTTATAAAAACTCCTCCACAAATTAAAAATCCAAATGGAATATAATATGAAATTCTAAACATAAATAAAGATACAAAAACTTGTAGAATTTTTACAAAAAATTTTGAAATATAAGATTTTCTAGAAGTTGAATGTCTTTGATAATTTGAATAATCGTATTCTTCAGAATCTTGATTTTGTTGATTTTCTTCTGAACCAGTCGCCCATTGCCAAAAATCTTCATTTCCAAAAGGATTTGAATAAGTATATTGATACTGCCTTTGATAATTTTGATTATTATTATAAGAATTATTCGAATATCCACCTAAATCATATTGACGGCGTTTCGTTTCATCTCCCAAAACATCATAAGCAGAATTTATCTGTTTAAATTTTTCTTCAGCAGCACTATCACCAGGATTCCTGTCCGGATGATATTTAAATGCAAGTGTTCTATATGCTTTTTTTATTTCATCAGAAGTTGCATTTTTAGAAACCCCTAGAATTTCATAATAATTATCCATAATTTAAAAAATACTAATATTTATATGTTTTAACAAGCAAAAAAACTGTTATTTAATTTTTTTTATAAATTAAAGTATATGAAGGGGAAGTCTCCCCTTACGGCCGCACTGCGTTGCGTCCTATCCTCTCAAACGGGCTCAAACGCCGCCCGTAACGCCTGCTAAAAACAAAATTATTTCTGTTCCAAACATTGTTTTATTAAAACTCTAGTTTCTTCAAGAGATAATTCAACCTCATCTGCAATCTGTTCGTCTGTTTTCCCTTTTGCAATCTTTTTGGTGATTAATTCTTTTAGTTTTTTTGCTTGCCCTTCAGAAAGACCTTCTTCTCTTCCTCTTAAAATTCCAGATTTTAATCCTTCAGAAAGTCCAGAAGCTCTTCCTTCTTCAAAACCAGTTTTTTGGGATTTT
>SAMEA104315437__coassemble_162_pt1 | contig 68552 bp, 58 predicted proteins | sample SAMEA104315437__metabat2_low_PE_023 | metagenome-assembled genome bin SAMEA104315437 (sample SAMEA104315437) | gut metagenome | biome: Monkey gut; feature: monkey-associated habitat; material: faeces | place: China | collected 2013 | reverse complement strand
GTCCGAACAAAAAAAATGGTAGCATGAAATTGTCCAAAAAAGTGGGGTCAGTTCACCATGCCGCCGCGAAGCTTGTCGCAGCTTGCCCAAAGTGAACTGTAGAGTTGTGATTTTTTTACCGCCATTAAGATGCTCCTCTTTTGAAACAATGCTTCTTATTATAGCATATTTTTTGTTGTTTTCCTTACTTATACCTCCCAAATAATCTTCACAATTTCATACAAAAGCTTGCAGCGATTTTCCATTGATTGAATATTAAAAACATCATAAGGAATAAATTCAACATTATGAGTATTTTTTAACTTATTATTAAATTCAATAAAATCAGGATTCGCATGATAAAAATTTTTGCACAGCGTTTTTCCCCATATAGGACCATTAGAATATGTTTCCAATTTTTTAGAATAAGATTCGTTGCCTGAACTAATATTATTTCTGCCCTTTAAAAGCAACAAAGCACCAATATTATTTCTTCTGTTCCAAAAATCTTCTTCATCATTGAAGTAGGTTCTATTCTCATCATTGTCAGAAAAGATATGCTCAATATGATAACCGTACCTATTTGAATGTTTTGTAGAAATGTAGGCAACATCATTCTCTGGTTTGATTTTAATCTCTTTACAGATGTAATTCTCAACTCTTGCAAGCAAATAATAAAACCATGTTTCTGAAGTATAAGAAAGTTGGGAAAATTTGCTGTAATCCAATACAGAATTAACCGAACTAATATTTACATTGGTTTTAGTTGCAATTTCATTTTTTATAATATTATCAAATGTCATTCTATATTCTGAGACAGGCAAATCCTTAAGTTTTTCATTTAAACTGTAAGAACTACCATGAAAATCATTGCTTTCATAAACTTTGTTCATTCTCAAAAGCATATAAAGCCGTTCATATTCTTTTGAAACAAGTTCAATTTTAGTTTCTTCTTCCGAGTCGTTGATTGAACACGCTGCAAGAATCAATTGATATTGACCATCTAATTGAAGTATATTATTACTGTACCTTAGATAATCATTTTCATTTTTTAAGATTTTTGCAAATAATCCTGAATAATATACAACATCATTTCCAACAAAAGTTTTTATAGAATCTATTCTATTTGTATCTATTTTTCTAAAACAAAGAGCATCAGCTTCATCATTTTGCTCAAATATGTAACGATGATATTCATTATTAATTTTTTTTTCTTTTTCAGAATTGCGTGAAAAAATAAACCTTGATTTTAGATATGTAATAAAAAAGTTGTCTTCTTGTCCATTTACTGTCAGCATTGATTCATCCCACTTATCTGAAAATGAATCCGTATCGTTTTTATTTAATGCACCAATTAATTTACCTTTCAAAATTTCAAATGGTTTAAGAGCTTCACCTCTATCATTGATTACTTCAAAAACCATGGCTGTATCATCTTGATTATCAATGCTCAATTCAACTAGAACAAGTTTATATAGGAAGTAATAAATAAATGCGGATAGTTTCTTTGCATCCATATTACGTTTATCTATGTAATCTGAAATATCCTTATATCTTTCAATAATTGTCTGTTCTGTCTGATTTTGATAAGGCATTTCAAATTCTACATTCTTAAAAATTGCATCCATCGCACGTTTTCTTTTATCGTTATCTATTCTATAAACATTCTTTTTCCAATCTTTACCGCAAATACATGGGATTAATAAATCTTTCTCATCCTGATCTGAGGTCAAATTGTATAACTTGGTACAAATTAGAGTTAAAGTTGATAATCTCTGCTGTCCATCAACAATGTATGATTTATTATCAATTTTATTTGTGATGAAAACATTTAAATAGTACCATGCAAAATTCTTTTCCATACAATCTGTAGTAAGTTCCGCATTTTTTATTCGGACATAGGATTGTTCAAAAACATCAAAAATATCATCCAAAAGAATTTCTACAGTTTTTTTTGTCCATACATATTCTCTCTGATAAAAATCAACATAATAAGTTTTATCTTTTAAACACTGCTGTACAGTTTGTCTATCAGGTTGTATCATCTGTCCCATTTTTTATTCTCGCTATTCTTTTTCTACAGTAATTTGATTATACCAAGATTTTGATATTTTTTGGAAAAAAATTTATAAGAAGCCGAAATATTTTTTCATCTCAAACGTTATGATAATAATTCTAAAATCTTGCACGTTTCTTTCAAAAATTATAGGCAAGACAAATACAACACTGAATTTTCCATCTTGTTTGCCTAAATGAAAGATTTTATTGATAATCTGAGTGTTGAAATAAAATATAATGAACGTTCAAAAAATCCGATTGTTTTATCAAAAATGGAAGTGATAGATGAACTTGCTTACTATTTAAAATGTGATAAAAAAGTACGCCAATTATATAGCGAAAATGTGTCTCAAATTAATTTTAATATTCCAACTGAAAACACGTGGTTTACTACAGAAATAGATGATATTGAGAATGGAAATTGCTATCAAATCAGAACTCGACCAAAATCAGAATGTATATATTTTGAAAGTATTAATACACGCTTCAGAAATATTTTTAAACCTATATTTGATTTATTAGCCAATACCGATAATATACATCGCGAAACTCACAAACATCTTTTTGCCTCATATATGAATAAAAATTCATTTGAAGCTTATTTAACAACTCGTTGGCAAAAACAAGATATTCCTAATAAAGATTTAATAATAGAACTTATCGAACTGAGTTATTAATTTTTTTTGCTTATCTTGAAATAGTGTTTTCATCACAAAAAAACATTAAAATCGCAATTCCTAATTTTTATAACTTATCTCCTCTCGTTGTAAAATCACATTGCGATATTCAAAATACAGACAAACCAGCATATTTCTGCCGAATAATACTAAAAGCTTTCCGCTAGATTCGTACGGCTTTGCGTAGCCTATTCTTCTATGTAGCACAGAACTTCGACAGCGATTATTCTGAAGAATAAATTTGTAGTCTATTCTTTTTCAAGTTTCGTTTTGCATAAAACAAACCTTTTTTGAATAACAATAAATTTTTCAATCTGTCCAAAAAACATCTTTCAAAAAAGTTAATACTTTTGTTTGATTTGAATCTCCGTTTAGAACTTTGCATCCGCCATAAACTGCCATAAAATGAATTCTATCGCCTACATTTAAAATCTTAAAAATTCGTGCAAAATTATTTTTTACAGTTCCTTCCGAAAGATTATATTTTCTTGCAATTGTTTCATATTTTGTTTCTCTTAAAATTAATTTAATCCATTCAATATCACGTATTGTTAAATCAGGAAATGCAGATAAATCTAAAACTTTATCAGAAGTAAAAATCAGTTTTCCTAAACTAAGATGAAAAGAAATTAATAAAATCAACATAACTGTAAAAAAGAAAAGTATTTTTGAAAATACCGAAACAATAAAAATATGCGTTCCAAACCGAATCTCTGATAAATTCAGCAAAATAAAAAGGATTGCAAAAGAAATTGTTTTTATTTTACCTTTTTTTGAGAAAAAAACTGTTAAAGCAAGAATTAAAAATCCTGTCAAAAATATAAGAATTCCCATATTATTTTGTGGCTGATCAATAAAAACTGTCGCAGAATAAATAACTGCCATCGCACCAAAAAGATAAAATTGAGTTGGAACAAAAATCAAAAAAATAAGAATAAAAGCATCTATCACATAAATGAAAAACATCACAATTTTTGGAACAATGCAGTTTTCTGTGTAAACATAAAAATTTTCATTAAAAAAAATCACTCTTACAAGACGAAAAATTACAAAACATAAAACACAAATTGAAGATAATCGGACAAGAAATTTAAAAGACTTTGTAAACAGAGAAACGTTTTTCATAAAAAATATTTTATCACTAAAAAAATAAAATCACAAATTTACGTATTTTCAAAGTGACCTTAGTTCTTTTTTAGGTAACCATGGTTCTTTTTAAAGTGACCTTGGTCATTTTTGGCAAATTCTTTGTTGTTGTAACAATTTATCTTTGCTAAACTTTGAGTATACTAAAAAACCAATTTATAATTAGGAGATTCTTAAATGAAAAAATTTAATTTTCTAGGAATAATTACAACTATAATTTTTCTTTGTAGTTGTACATTTCCTTACAATTTTATTGAAAATGGGCAAATAACCGACATCTCACAAAATATTTCATATTATAATATTTGTCGTATGCCATTTATGGGAGGATCATTGCTATATAATGCAAGTAATCCAACTGAAGGACAATTGAGAAATGGTGTCATTGTTGCAATAAGACAAGGACAAGTCTATATCAAAAATAATGATGTATCTAATCCGATTTTTTCAGATAAAGAAGATTCCGCTATTTATGGATATTTAGAAATCCATGAAATAACTAATTCTAACATTCATTTTTCTTTTTATTCTTATCAAGATATTTATTCAGCTCCAATATGTAAAACATTCTTATTAAATATAAATGATGAAATTGATTTAAATGGAGATGGTTGCCCAGATTTAAGATATAAGAAAAGCAAATTTAAAAGGCAAGGATTAAAGAATTCTTATACATTAGATTTTATATCTTCACAAGAATTATTGAATACTAATATGTTTTCTGTAATACCAGAACAATATGCTCGTAATGCTTATCCTATGGGATTGATAGGAATAAATCCAGATGGAAAATTTATAGTTTCTTTGTATGAAAATAATTCAAATACACGGTCTGCAGTTTTAGGACTTAAATATGGAGACTATGTTTTTGATTCTTATAATAATAATTATAAAAAGATTCTAAGTAGAAAATCTTTTAGAAGTGCAAGAACTATTAGAGAAGATGAATTAGAAATTGTATCCGAACCTAATAGTGTTAATTTTTATTTTGAGGAATCTCAATTTGACTATTATGGGTTTTCACCTAAAGAATTATATTTAAAACTTTGTATAAATGGAGAAACTGAAAATACTAATTTTATTGATAATTTAAATTCTTTATTAAAACAAACTTCACTAATAAATCAAGTTTATTCAATTTACAATCTTGATTTACCGACAGAAATTGAGGAAGTAAATCTTGAATTATTAACAACTGATGAATTGATTTCTCTAAATAGATTATTCTTAAGTGAATATTTTCCAGACTATTGTCCTCCTGTAGATTTCTCAAATAATGATATTTCTGATGTATTTCCCATTTTATCATTAGAATTACCAAAAGAAGACATTTCGAAACCTTATACAAACAGAGCTATTTCTTATAATGAATATCTATCTGAAAAAGAAAAAATAGAAAACGAAATGAATTCTTATATGAAATTTGATTTTTTAAACTATTATGAAAAAGAAAAAAAACTAAAAATTGTTGCAAAAATTGGTCTATATGGAAAGTATTCAATATCTTGGTCAAATCTTGAAGGCTCTATTGCTGCAATTTGTTTTGTTCAAGCAGAAACAGAACTTAATTTGAAAAAAACTTATTCAGGTTCATTCTTGGAAAAACCTATAGACTTTATGAATATTAAAAAAGATATATCAATAGGTTACATTCCATTATCTATTGGATTAACATGGAATTTTGATTTAAAATATAATGTTGCAACTACATTAACTGTTAATTCAAATATTTTTGCTGGCTATACAGGAATGTATGGAGGAAAAATCACTGTAGGTGCCAATTATAGTACAAGATGGGATAAATGGTTTAAAATTTGGAAAACTTGGTTCTATAAACCTAATATATATATTAATCCGTATGCAACTGGGGAAATCATAAATAAAACTGCATATTACGTAGGACTCCAAGAAGATACTACTTCCTTATTAAATGTTAATGGAAATATTTCAGCCTCTGTAACTCCAACAGCAACAATTATTCCAAAAATCGGGTTATGTCATAATGCGGTATGGATGGGAATTTCTGCTGAAAATGGAGTTGTATTAGGCTTCGATTTCTCATCAGATTTAAAAAAATATTCTGGAAATGCGTATGTAGACCTATATCTAAAACTTAATGGAAAAGGCGGAATTGATGTTACACTTCCTATTATAAATAAAGGTTTAAATAAAGATTTTGACGTATTTTCTACTACTCCAGTTAATTGTCGTATTGCTAAATGGAAGGTTCTTTAATATGAAAAAAAGTAAACTATATTTTTTCCCACTTGTTTTAGTGTTTTTATTTAATATTTCTTCTTGTCTTTCTATTTCTCCTAGAGAATACGAAAATCTTCCTAAAGACATTCATACTTTTCCATTAGTAGAAGAAGGGCATTTTGTCTATAACAAAAAAGATTTCAAAAAAATGAACAATAAAAATACAATTCTAATTACAGGAAAATCAAGTCGTCAAAAATTTAATCTTAAAGATGAAATTTTTACTTCTGGTGTAGAGAAACGTCTTTTGATTTGTTCTATAGAATCTGAAAATGACAATTTCTCCGTAGAAGTCAAATTTGATGTTAATTTAAAAGATGATGATGATAAAAAATATCAAATTGAACCTGTCTTACTTAAAAATAGTTACATTGAAATTCCCGATAGGATTGATACAAACTCTATCCCGATTCCGTATATGCTAGCAAAAATTTATAACGAAAACGGAACTTGCTACAAAATTTTTATTGTTGAGCGTTCAAAATTCGGTCCAGAAAATCCAAAACATATTATTTTTGATTCAAAACAAGAGTTTTCTATTTTTCTTGAAAATAATCTTGTCGCAACTTTTTCTAGTGGCAACTACAAAATCTATTCACAAGAAAATAGTGAAGAACTAAAAACATACGCTGCCGTGATGAATGGAATATTCAAAGGAGTTCAAAAATATGATAAAGGTCTTTATTTATTTTAGAAAATTTAACAGTTTTATTTTTTTTATTTTTGGTGTATTTTGCCTTATTTCGTGCACAAGTCTGTCACAAGATAAATTCATTGATGAAACATATCCTTATGAAGCAATTTCCCCTACAGAAAGTGAAAATATGTGTGGAAAGATATTCTATGAAAGTAATGAAAATTTAAATGAAGACAAAATAACTACAGACGATTTAATAATAAAAATCAAAAAAGGAATAAAATATCCTGTTTCAAATCCGCTTCTTGCATTAAGTGATATAAAAATAGAAAAAGGTGCGTTGAATGTATTTTTCAATTTTTTCTCTGGTGAAGATGGAAACTTAATGAAATACAAATATAAAGCGTTTATGACAATCAATAATATAGAAAGAAAAATAAATCAGTCAATTCTTATTTACAAAGACAATCGTGGTAGACAATATATAAAAAAGACATTCAAAATTAAAAATGTTACTTACAAATTTCAAAATTCATTTTCTGATTTTTATACAGAATATCCTTATATGTTTTGCGAAATTACGAATGGAGAAAAAATTTATAAAGTATTTGCGATAAATGAAAATTCTCAAAATGTTTCTGATTCAAAATCAGGTGAAAAAAAATTTATTTCACAAGGAATCAAAGATGAAAATCAAAAATATGTTATTATTTTAGATAACAACATCGTCGCAGATTTTACAAAATCAGAATATAAGTTATACAACGCAAATTCTGAAAACTCAACAATTCTAAAAGAAAACATTGCAATTATTTTAAGTACGTTTAATTTTATTGAGAAAAATGAAAATTAATTTTCTTTTGTATTTATGCACATTCGTAAACGGAAAAACACTTTATCACTAAAAAAATAAAATCACAAATTTACGCATTTTCAAAGTGACCTTAGTCATTTTTACCATGACCTTGGTCATTTTTGGCGAATTCTTTGTTGTTGTAACAAACATATATTCCTAAAGTTAGAACTAAGCAAAGGAGATTTTAATTTATGAAAATAAAAACACTTTTTATTATACTTACAGTTTGTTTTTCTTCACTACTAATGTCTTGTGGAGATAGAACTCCAGAACCACATCATATAACTTTTAAAAATTCTTCTAAATCTGAAATTAAAATTATCAGAACACTTTATACAGAATTTAATCCTTATATTTCATTAAAATCGGAAAATGAAATATCAAAAGATGTTGAATATGAAGGTGGAGGATTTACGTTTTATTTCTTTTTCAATAATCAAAAATATTGTGCTTCTATATATCCAGGCCACTCAAGATGGTTTTCACTCGTTTTTTCAGAAAACGAAAATAGTGAAATCAAATGTACATATCAATGGGAATCTTGGGGAAAAACGTACTCAAAAGATATGTGGATAGAAGAAGTTTCAGAATAATCAATCATTGACGTTTCGACAAAAAATATGAATAATGTGAAATAACAAAAATTTAAGGAGAGTCCTAAATTGAAAAAAATAATCTTTCTATTTTGCATTTTTACAATGTTTTCAACAATTTTTGCTCAAGAAGAAAAATCACAAAAATATCCTCAATTAGATGGCGATTTTAGATTTTATCTTCCAAGTTTATTTGGTACCGTTACTGGAAATAACGCTATTTTTGAAAGAAAAGATTATGAATCTGTTAATTCGTGCTTTAATTTTATGAATGAAGTTCGAATGTCTTTTTTTTCACTTAGAAAAACAACATTTAGTGCATCTTTTGGCATGGGTTGGTATTCCGAAAATGCAAAAAACTTTTCTAAAGATACAAGTTCAATGTGTTTATCTCTTGGATTAGGTTCTTACTTTCATTTTTTTGAATTTCAATCTTTTCCTCTAAATGGTTTGTGTTTTTATTTGTATCCAATTTATCAAATTCCAATCTTTTATAAAAATTATAAACCTTACTTAAAATGGAAAATGGCTTTTGATTTAGGATATACTTTTACTCTCTTAGAAACAGTAACAATCTATCCATATTTGCGAAATGTCTTTGGTTGGAATTCTAGTGATTTTAGATACGGTTTTGATTTAGGCATTGCTATAGGAATTTATTTCCACGATAGAAATTATTATTAAGTTTTGTGAATATTTTTATTAACAATTTCTTGTTCCAATTTTTCTATTTTTTCTTCTAAGTTTAAAAATTGTGGAGAGATTATATTTTGAATCATTGTGCAAATCATGTTTACTTCTCGAATATTTACATCTTTTTCGCTTGCAAATAATTCTCCACAAGAAATTTTTAATTCATCACAAATTTTATCAATTAATGAAGCAGAAGCAAATTGAGAACCAGTTTCTATAAAAGAAAGATGTTTTTGAGAAATTTCCAATCGTTCTGAAAGTTGTTTTTGTGTAAAACCAGCTCTTTTTCGATATTTTCTTAGATTTTGAGCAAAAATTTGCGAAACATTTGTTTTATCTGCTTCCATATAAAAAATTATGCAATCATTTTCAAATTTTAGAACTCTTTTAAAAGTAATATTTATTACCTAAAAAATAGAATAAGATTTGACTTTTCACTTTTTAGTGATATAATTTTATCTAAATGCAAAAATTTACAAAAAAAAGTCAAATCAAAACTTGAAACTTTCTCATTGACTTTTTATGGGAGAAATTATGAATTCATTTTTTTCAAAAATCAAAAACTTTTTTATTTCACTCGGCACAAAAATAAAATCTTTCTTTATAAAAATACGAAATAAACTTTCAGGAAAACAAAAAAAATCTAATCAAAACGCAGAAACACAATCGCAAAGCGAAGATTTTTCTCAAAAAAATTCCCAATCTTCACAAAATGCAGAATACACAGAATTTTCTATTCCTGTTTCCGAACCAATTTCAGAAAATCAAACAAAAACTGTAAATGCAGAAAAAATTTCAAAAAAAATATTATCTTTTTTCTTAAATTTTTTTGATAGTTTATTTGAAATTGCTTTTTTTTGCGGAATATTTTTTATTCTTCGCCCAGATTTTTTAAACAATTCTGAATACATTTGGACCGCTTCATTTAATTTTGAATTTTTAAAATCTTTCACTTTTTTAGGAATTAATCAGATTTTTATTCCACACAGCGAAATTTCTCTTTCTGTAATCAGTATAATTTTTTTAATATATTTTTTGTACAAATTTATTTTTTCAATTGCACATTCAAAAGGAATGAATAAATTAGTTTCTATTTTGCTTGTTTTAATGGAATTTGTTTTCCTATTTTTACTAAAAGATAAATTCTTAATTTTCCTAATTTTATATATTCTCTTGTTTTTTGCGTTCCAATTTTCTTCCGAAATAAAATTCAAAATTTCTCGCACAAAACTTATTTTAATTTTTATTTTTAGTCTTATCGCATATTTTGTTCTACTTTCTTGTTTCGATAAAACTTTTCAATTTTTGAATTCTGCTTTATTAAAAGAAATTCATCTTCCAATAAAATGGTTTTAATTTTTTGGGCGGTTCCCTCACTTTGTTCGGGTCGCTATGTCCGCACTTCCGCTATTGCTTCATTCTTTAGCGAATAAATTTTCGCTAAAGAACGCTTGCGCGGTGCTCCCAGCGCTACCGCAATTATAATTTTTTTACATTTAAAGCTCTAATTGCGTTTAAAACTGCTAAAATCATAACTCCAACATCAGCAAAAATTGCTAACCACATATTTGCAATTCCTAACGCACCTAATATCAGACAAGCAAATTTTATAATTAATGCAAAAATTATATTTTCATAAACAATTTTTATACATTTTCTGGAAATTCTAATCGCTTTTGCTATTTTCAACGGATTATCATCCATTAAAACTACATCTGCCGCTTCTATTGCTGCATCTGACCCCATTGCTCCCATCGCAATCCCAATATCCGCCCGTGATAAAACTGGAGCATCATTTATGCCATCTCCAACAAAAGCTAAAACACAATTTTTATCTTTATTTTCAATTAATTTTTCAACTTCATTAACTTTATCAGAAGGTAAAAGTTCACTATGAAATTCATCAATTCCTAAATCTTTTGCAACTTTTTCAGCAACTTTTTTAGAATCTCCGGTAAGCATAACTGTTTTTTCCACACCAGCTTTTTTTAATTCGCTAATTGCCTGTTTTGAACTAGATTTTTCAACATCAGAAATTACAATATGCCCAGAATACTTATTATCAACTGCAATATGAATAATCGTTCCAACCGAATGACATTCAATTGGAGTAATTCCTAGCTTTTCCATCAATTTTGAATTTCCTGCTGCAACTTTTAAATTATCAACTTCTGCAAGAATTCCAAATCCACTAATTTCTTCAATATTTTTTACTCGATTTCTATCAATTTCTTTTCCATAAGCATTTTTTAAACTCTTACTTATTGGATGAGAAGACGCACATTCTGCAAGAGCCGCCAATTCTATTAAAGTTTTTTCGTCTATTGTATTGTGATGAATACCTGAAACTTCAAAAACTCCTTTTGTTAAAGTTCCTGTTTTATCAAAAACTAGTATTTTTGATTTTGAAAGTGTTTCTAAATAATTTGAACCTTTTATTAAAATGCCTTCTTTACTTGCTCCACCAAGCCCCGCAAAAAAACTCAAAGGAATACTAATCACCAAAGCACAAGGACAACTAATTACAAGAAAAGTTAATGCCCGGTAAATCCAAACTGACCAATCTGCACTTGAATGAAGAAAAATAAGATTTACTAACGGTGGAAGAATTGCCAACGCCAATGCACTATAACAAACCGCTGGAGTATAAATTTTTGCAAATTTAGAAATAAATTCTTCAGATTTAGATTTTCTTGAACTCGCATTTTCTACAAGTTCCAAAATTTTTGATACTGTAGATTCTCCAAACGCTTTAGTTGTTTTTATTTTTAAAAGTCCATTCAAATTTATACTTCCACTTATAACTTCATCACCAGCAAAAACTTCCCGTGGCAAACTTTCTCCAGTCAAAGCACTTGTATTTAAAGTTGAATTTCCTTCTATAATAATTCCATCAATAGGAACTTTTTCTCCAGGTTGTACAATTATTTCTGTTCCAATTCCAACTTCGCTAGGTTCAACTTGTTCAAGTTTTCCATTTTTTTCAATGTTTGCATAATCTGGACGAATATCCATCAAATCTGAAATGTTTTTTCGACTTTTTCCAACCGCATAACTTTGAAAAAATTCTCCAATCTGATAAAAAAGCATTACTGAAATTGCTTCATTACAATCTTCAATTTTTAAAATATTTCCATTTGCATTGTAAATTGATAACGCAAACGCTCCTAAAGTTGCAACTGCCATTAAAAAATTTTCATCAAAAACTTGCCGATTTAAAATGCCTTTTCCAGCTTTTTTCAAAATATCATAACCAATTATGAGATAATCACAAATATAAAGAATAAATTTTAACGGAAAATGATTTTGTTCAAATAAATTCAATTTATCCAAAATTGCTAAAATTATAAGTAATAAAAAAGAAATGATTATTCGAATTAGAACTTTTTTTTGCTTTTTAGACATATTTTTCTCCAATAAATCCTAGTTTGATGAAAATTTTCAACGTAAATTTTAATTTCTCTTAAAGATAAATTTCACAATCATCTTCAACTTTTTTGCACGCTTTTACAACAGACTTCATAACTGATTTTTCATCTTTATCATCATCAAATTCTACAGTCATTTTTTGAGTCATAAAATTTACAACTGCATCTTTTACGCCATCAACTTTTTTAGTTGCTTCTTCCATTTTATTTGCACAATTTGCACAATCAACTTCAATTTTATAAGTTTTTTTCATATTTACCTCACTAAATACATTTTTATATCCATTCAATTAAATGATTGTTTAATCTTTATAATAAATATACAATTGTCTTAAACCGAACGCAAGAATTTGAAGAAATTTATTTCTTTTTGGAATAAATAAATTTCTTTTTGGGAGGCATTTTGACACAAATCCATTCTCACGACGAATATTTTAAACTTGATTTTTTGTGCAATGAAATTTCTAAAACAAATGATTTTAAAACCGTTTCTGAACTTTTTTCTCTATTTTCTGATACAAATCGTTTGAAAATTTTTTGGTTTCTCTGTCATACAAAAGATTGTGTTCTAAATATTTCGCAAATAATGCAGATGACAAATCCCGCTGTTTCTCATCATCTTAAAATTTTAAAAGATTCTGGACTTATAGAATCTTATCGAGATGGAAAAGAAGTTTTTTATACGGTTTCTTTAAATGAAAAAACTAAAACTTTACATAATTTTATTGAAAAACTGATGTTTATTACTTGTCCAGATTTTGATAATAATCATGAAAAAATAAATCAAAATTCGGAATATTTAGATAATCAAGTAAAAATTATAAAAAATGTCCATGATTATATGAAAGAAAATCTTGAAAAAAGGATTACAATTGAAGAACTTTCTAAAAAATTTGCAATGAATTCTACAACTTTAAAAACAGTTTTTAAGGATGTTTATGGAACTTCAATCGCTGCTCATATAAAAGAACATCGTATGGAAAAAGCTGCTGAACTTTTAGCAAATACAGATTTTTCCATAAATGAAATTGCTTCTTGTGTTGGTTATGAAAGTCAAAGTAAATTTAGTATGGTTTTCAAAGATTATTATAATCTTTCGCCTATTGAATATAGAAAAACAAAAAAGTAAAAACCTATTGACACAGTAGGTAAAAAGATGTATAAAAAGATATTCCTACTACTTTAGTAGGTTTTATATTTATTTTTTTAGGAGAATTTTATGTCAAAAATTTACACATCTATCGACCAATTAATTGGAAAAACCCCTCTTTTGGAACTTACTCACATTGAAAAAGAAGAAAATCTTCAAGCAAAAATTTTTGCTAAATTGGAATATTTTAATCCTGCTGGTTCTGTAAAAGATAGAATTGCAAAAGAAATGATTGATGAAGCTGAAAAAGAAGGAAAATTAAAACCTGGAGCAACAATTATTGAACCAACTTCTGGAAATACTGGAATTGGACTTTCTTCGGTTGCTGTTTCTCGTGGTTACAAAGCAATAATCGTAATGCCAGAAACAATGTCTGTTGAAAGACGTCAAATTATGAAAGGTTACGGTGCAGAACTTGTACTTACAGAAGGTTCAAAAGGTATGAAAGGTGCAATTGAAAAAGCAAATGAACTTGTAAAAGAAATTCCAAATAGTTGGATTGCTGGTCAATTTGAAAATCCTTCAAATCCAAAAGCACATTTTGAACAAACTGGACCAGAAATTTGGGAAGATACAGATGGTTCTGTTGATATTTTTATTGCAGGAGTTGGAACTGGTGGAACTATTACTGGAGTTGGAAAATACTTAAAATCTAAAAAGCCTTCTGTAAAAGTAATTGCTGTAGAACCTTCAAGTTCACCTGTTCTTTCAAAAGGAAATGCTGGTGCCCACAAAATACAAGGAATTGGAGCTGGATTTGTTCCTGATGTTCTTGATACAAAAATTTATGATGAAATTATCACTGTAGAAAATGAAGATGCTTTTAAGTATGGAAAACTCATTGGTCATAAAGAAGGATTTTTAGTTGGAATTTCTTCTGGTGCCGCATTTAAAGCCGCTTTAGATGTTACAAAACGTCCAGAAAATGCAGGAAAAAATATTGTTGTTCTATTCCCTGATAATGGAGATAAATATCTTTCTACTCCACTTTTCCAAGATTAAAAATAATATTTTTATAAATACCTAAAAAAAACGCTTCACAATTTGTGTGAAGCGTTTTTTATCAATCTTACTTAAACATTGATTCTATTTCTTTTTTATAAATTTCGTTTATTCTAAATCGCATGATTTCTTGTTTTGCAGAAAGTTCAACGCCAACTTCAAAAGGTTTTGTAATCAATCTGAATTTTCCTATTCTTTCAAACATTTTAAAACCTGTTTTTGACGAAATAAGATTTGCAATTTCATTTTCATAAAGTTTCTGAATTGGTTCATCATTCAGTAAATTTTCAAAAGTATCATAAACAATACCATTTTCATCAGCATAATTACGAACTTCTTCTTCATCAACTAAAATTAATGCTCCTAAAAAACGTTGGTCTTGTCCAACAACTACTGCTGCTTTTATATATCGACTTTCTGAAAGTTTTGTTTCTATAGGAAGAGGTTCCAAATTTTCTCCACCACTTAATACAATTGTATCTTTAATTCTTCCTCGAATTTGAAGATCATCATGAATTGTTAAAATCGCTAAATCGCCAGTATCAAGCCAGCCATCTTCATTTATAGCTTTTGCAGTTAAATCTGGACGTTTATAATAACCTTTCATAACGGTTGGACCTTTTACTTGTAAAACGCCTTGCTTACAACGACCAAGAACAAATCCATCTACAGGGTCTACAATACGAACTTGTACACCACGAATAGGAGAACCAATTGTTCTAAAAATTGGAGCTGGAACTGGACGAACTGCAACGATTGGTGCTGTTTCTGTCATTCCATAACCTTCAACAACATTTACGCCAATTGCCCAGAAAAATTCATCAATATATTTTGGGAAAGAACCACCGCCTGCAACGCCGGCTCTAAAATCTGTTCCAAGCATTGCTTTAATCTTTTTAAATACTAAAAGATTTCCTAAACCATAAAGAGGCCACAAAAGACACCATGGAATAAAAAATAAAATCCACCAAAGAGCTGTTTTATATGATGTAAAACATGCATCTTGTTTAAACATTTTTCTGTGCATTCTTTTTAGAATTTTTGCAACTCCAACAAAGAAATTAAAGAGTTTTAGAACAATTCCACCAGTTTTTCGCATTTTTTTGATAATTCCATCATAAACTGCTTCAAAAACACGAGGAACAGCTGGCAAAACTTGCGGATTAAGTTTTTTAAAGTCGGCAAGTAAAATTGAACCAATTGGTTTTGAATAACAAATTGTACTTGCTTGAGCAATTATAACGTATTCAACTTCCCGCTGGAAAACATGCCAAATTGGAAGAACACAAAGTGCTTTTTCTCCAGGATTCAAATAAATTCTTTCAACAATTTCATCCAGTTGAGCTAAAAAATTTTTATGAGAAAGCATTACACCTTTTGGAGTTCCAGTTGTTCCTGAAGTAAATATGATTGTTGCTAAATCTTCAATTGCACCTTTTTCAAGTTCTGCTTCAACTTCACCAGTATGCTCAACTCTCCACATTTGTCCATTTTTTAAACAATCCATAAAATAAAGAAGTTCTACATTTTTATTTTTTGCCGCAGAAATTACATCTTCTTTTATATCATTTTCAAAATAGATAACACGAGTGATTGAAGGTAATTTTTCTTTTAAAGTAATAATTTTATTTACTTGAGAATTATTTTCTGCAATTACAGTTTTTGTTTCTGTTAATGAAAGGATTTTTTCCAAATCAGAAAGAGTTGCATCACATCCACGAGGAACATCAACAGCACCAATAGCCATAATTCCCATATCAGCCCATTGCCATTCTGCTCGGTCATCAGAAATTAATCCGATTGGTTCTTCCCTCTTAATTCCCATTTTTAATAACGCAGCGGCAAAATCTAAAGAATTTTGAAACATATCTCTATAAGTTATAGGTTCAAATTCTCCACCCTTAAGTCTTTTTAATTGTGCAGTAACTTCTGGATATTCTGTTGCAGTTTTTTTCAAAAGTTTTGGAACGGTAAAATCGCTTTCAAATACCATAAAATTCTCCATTATTAATATTAACAAAAAAATAAATGACATTTTTTTAGTTTTTGTAAAGTCAAGATATATAATATAATTATTTTTCAAACTCTTCAAGTAGAAAAATAAAATCATTAAACTACTGAATGTTAGTTTCCGATATTTTTTTTATGGGTAGGAAAAATATTTCTCAAGAGAAAATAATTCAATCTTTTTTGACAAGTGCATTTGAAAAAAGTGCTGGAGCAACTTCATTATCGGATATTTCTGAAATTTTAAAAATAAAAAAAGCGTCTCTTTACAATCATTTTGAAAGCCGAGATGCAATGTATGAAGCAACAATTTTTTATTGCGAAAAAGAAATTTCTTCTATAAAAATGTTATCAGATAAAGCGATTGAATCAATTCATTCTGGAAAAACAGCAGTTCTTACATCATTTAAAAAACTTATCACAAGATTTTTTAATCTCTACGAAAACGAGCCTTTATTTGCAATGTACACTTTTATAAGCACAGAAAAATATTTTAATACCAAAGCAAAAGAGACTTTTTTAAAATTTATAGAAAAACTTGAAGATGAAATTAAACAAATTCTATTCGCTTTTAGTAAAAATGGAAAAATAAAAATCAAAACCGAAAAAGAAATAAAAGAAAATTCCGCAATTATTGTAGCAATTATTATCGCACAATTAGATGTTTACATCACAAATAGAAAAGAAACCGTTCGCCAAAATCCAGATTGCAGTGCAGGAAGTTTGTTTGCATTACCAACAGATGATGTCGCAGTTACAAAAACAATAAAAATGATTGAACATTGTTTAAAACCGATTTTAAATTAATTTTCTTCTGTTTGCATTTTTTTACGGTAGATTGATAAAATCTCATCTGTGTAAACGCCTTTTTCTTTATAAACAACTAGATTTTTCAAAACTTTTAAGTCTGGTTTTGCATCTTTTCGGCTTTCCACCAAAACCATAGTTGGTTCTTTATTTTCAAAAGGAACGATAAAACGCATAATTTTTGGTTCTAATTTATATTTTTTACAAAGATAAAAAATTTCAGAAAGTCGCTCTGGGCGATGAATCATAAAAAAAGAACCGTGATTTTTTAGTAAAAATTCTGCAGAAACAATAAGTTCTTCCAAATTACAAAAAATTTCGTGGCGAGCAATTGTTTTTGCGTCAAAATTATTATTTTTTCCAGAATTTACTTTCATATACGGCGGATTTGAAATCACAACACCAAAAGAATGAATTTTAAAAATTTGAGAAACATTTTTTATATCACCTTCTACAATTTTAATTTTTTCCTGTAAATTATTTATGGCAACACTTTCACAAGCCATTTTTGCAGAATCTGATTGAATTTCAAGACCAACTATATTTTTTGTAGAAGAATTTTTATCTAAAAGTAAAGGAATAATTCCAGTTCCGGTGCCTAAATCAATTACAGAATCGTTTTTTTTAATAGAATTCGCTGCAAAATCAGCAAGAAGAATTGCATCAATTCCAAACATAAATCTTTCCGAATCTTGAAAAATTTTATTTCCATTTAGTAATGTATCTAATTGTTTTTTCAAATTTTACCACCGAATAATTAAATACTTTCATAAAATTTTCTTTTCGGCAAGATATTTTAATTTCTAACTTGAACTGCTTTTGCAAGATTATATGCTTTTTTCATTCCGACAGAAAACAAAACTGGCAAAAGAACAAAATACATTTTTATTCCATTTTTTCCACCACGAATTTTCCATGCCATTTTTGATTGTTGCCAAATTTTTGAAATCATCGGGATAAAATTTAAAAACATAGAAATTGCATTTGTAAAAACAGATTTTTGCCCAAAAATTTTAGAAATTCCTTCTCGCATTTCTAAAGATGTTGAAGTTTTAAAAACTAACGAAGAAGTTTGCATTATAGAAAATAATTTTACTAATAAAAAAATTGTGTCTTTTTGTTGTTTCCAACTAAATTGTGATTTTAAATTCTCCAAAAAATTTTCGCTAAAAAAGCACAAAAATAATTGATAAAATAAAAGCAAAATTGCATAAAAAAATATCGGTTTTAAGTCTTCAATTTGTTCTCGCAATGAAAATTTTAAATAAAATGCAAGAAAAGTTTGAATTACAACCAAAATAAGTGAAAATCCTGAAGGAAAACAAAAAAATAAAATATTTATAAGAGGAATAAAAATTATTTTTAACCAGGAAGGACATTTATGTAAAAAACTATTTCCTTTTTTGTATGAAAAAAATGAATATTTTACCAAATTAAATCTCCAAGATTTTCATATTTTCCGAGTGGATTTTTTATATTCCAATTTTCAAGATTTTCTTTCAAAGCATCTTCAGGTTTTCCATCAAAAACTTTTTCTCCCTTAAAAAGAACAATAAATTTTGTTGCCAAAGCAAGACATTTTTCAATTTCGTGAGTAAGAATGATGATTGTCTTTCCTTCAGATTTTAATTGTTTTATTAAAGAATTTACTTGTTTTACGCCACAAAAATCTAAATTTGCATAAGGTTCATCTAAAATTATGATTGGTAAATTCATTGCAATCATACAAGCAATTGCAAGTCGCCTTTTTTCACCACCAGAAAGAAATCTTGCTGGAAATTCTGATTTTTTTAATAAATCAACTTTTTCCAACGCTTCTTGAACCGATTTTTCTATTTTATCTTTCTTCCATCCTAAATTTTTTGGACCAAAAGCGACATCTTCTTTTGGAGTTTCTCCCAAAATCTGCGTTTCTGCTTCTTGAAAAACTAATCCTACTTTTTGCCCAGAAAGTTCTATTTTTCCAGAATCAAATTCTTCAAGCGATGCAATTATTGACATAAGAACACTTTTTCCAGAACCATTTTCTCCACCAATAATCACACATTCACCATCTGAAATTTCAAGAGAAATATTTTTTAAAGCTTCAACTTTTCCTTCGCTAGTTTGAAAACTTTTACACAAATTATTTATTTTTATCAATTTTTTCTGCTTCCGTTTTTTGACTTTTATTTGATGAATAAAGATATTGAGCTAAAATCGGGCGAATTTTCAAAGCGATTGGAAGTGCTATCAAAATTTTTATAACATCACCTGGAATATAAGGAATTACACACGCTGCCATTGTGTATGAAAAAGCGGTTTTTTCCATAGGAATTTTATTATTAATTTTTGCCCAATGTGAAAAATGAATTATTCCTGGAATATACAAAATAATCATTCCAAAAATGAGTGCAAAACTTACTCGTAAAAAAGTTTTTATTGTAATTTTCTTTTCTTGAACAGAAGGTCGCCCCGAAATAAAACCGGCACAAATTGAACCAATTAAATATCCTGGCAAAAATCCTCCAGTTGGTCCAATCCAAACTGAAATTCCGCTAGTTCCACCAGAATAAACAGGAAGTCCTAAAATTCCAGCAAACAAAAAAAGTGCAGTTGGAATTCCACCAAAATAACTTCCTAAAAGTACAGATGTTAAAATACAAAGAATATTTTGTAAAACGATTGGAATTGGTCCTAAAGGAATTTTCATAAAACAACCAAAACAAATGATTGCCGCAAATAATGATATAAAAGAAATTTTTAGAATTGTTTTGTTTTTCATAAAAAGATAATATCAAATTGTAAACCTATTTTCAAGATAAAGGTTTACAATTCAAAATAATTATCCTAATAATTTATCACTAACTTCGCCAGTCACACTAAATTTTGCAAGTAAATCTTCTACAGTTAAGTTCTTTTTTTCTTCGCCACGAACATCATAAACGATTTTTCCATCCATCATCATAATAAGTCGATTTCCATAACGAATTGCATCTTTCATATTATGAGTTACCATAAAAGTTGTAAGATTATCTTTTTTTACAAATTCTTCGGTAAGTTCAAGAACTTTTTTTGCAGTTTTAGGGTCTAGTGCCGCAGTATGTTCATCTAAAAGAAGAAGCTTTGGCTTTTGTAAAGTTGCCATTAATAAAGTTAAAGCTTGTCGCTGTCCACCAGAAAGAAGTCCAACTTTTGCAGTCATACGTTTTTCCAATCCTAAATCTAAAAGTGCAAGTTTTTCTTTATATAAATGTTTTTCTTCGTTTTTAATATGCCATTTTAAACCGCGATTTTTTCCACGACGCATTGCCATTGCAAGATTTTCTTCAATTTCCATATTTGCGGCAGTTCCCATCATAGGGTCTTGAAAAACACGTCCTAAAAATTTTGCTCTGTAATGTTCGGGTTTTCCGGTAAGATTTTTTCCTGCAAGTTCTATAGAACCAGTATCTGTGTAATGAACACCGGCAATTAAATTTAACAAAGTCGATTTTCCAGCACCGTTTCCACCAATTACTGTTACAAAATCTCCATCTTCTAGTTCTAAATCAATTCCTCTAATTGCACGTTTTTCTGTTACAGAACCAGGATTAAAAGTTTTTGTGATATTTGTAAGTTTTAACATTGTAGACATATTTTTTCTCCAATCCTAGTTATCTGTTATGGCATGTTTAAATTGATCATCAGCATGTCGAGTATCTCTCTCGTTTTTTGGACCTTTATACGCTCGTCTTCTACTATCTATTTTTGATTTGAAAACTGGAACTGAAAGAGCAATTGCAACAACTAATGCTGTAAGAAGTTTTAAATCTGTTGATTTTAATCCCATTTCCAGAACAATTGCAATTACAATTCTATAAATGATTGAACCAAAAACTACAGAAAGAAGCGTCCACCACATTCCAAAACGAGCACCAAAAATCACTTCTCCAATAATAATTGAAGCAAGTCCAACGACAATTGTTCCTGTTCCCATTCCAACATCAGCGTAACCTTGACTCTGTGCAACTAACGCTCCACTCAAAGCAACAAGACCATTTCCAATCATAAGACCAACAATTTTTGTAGTATCGGTATTTACGCCAAGAGCTCGAACCATGTGTTCATTGCTTCCTGTTGCACGAATTGCAGAACCATATTCCGTTCCAAAAAACCAATACATCAATATAATAATTATCGCAATGATAACAATTCCCAAAATTAAAGATGATGTCGTAGTTGTAAAAATTTCTTCAACCGAATATAAAAGCTCATCAAATGCTTCTCCACTTTTTACACCTTTAAATAATCCCACAAGATGAGCAATTCCAACTACAAAAAGAGACATCATTGTTTCAGTTCCAAGCATAGGTGTGTTTGCTTTTCCCATAATTCTGATATTTATAGAATATAAAGCAAGTTGTGTAAGAATACTTGCTAGAAGAATATTAATTTTTAATTTTGTAGTCATAAAACCAGTTACGGCACCACAAGCAAGTCCCATAAAAAAAACAAATATCAACGTTAAGTAAGGATTCATACCCTTTACTACTAAAATTGCTGTGATTGCTCCGCCTGCTGCAAAACTTCCATCTACAGTCATATCTGCAACATTAAGAATTCTAAAAGTAAGATACACGCCCAAAGTCATAACTCCCCAAAGGACTCCTTGAGAAATTGCTCCTGGAAGGGCAGATAAAACTCGCTGTAGAAAGTCTAAAATAAACATTTATCGCTCCAAAAAGATTATTGAACATTTAAAATACGTCGAGTCAAGGCACGATTCGCTAAAAGCCTTGACTTCGACATTTTTAAGGTTTTATTAAACCCTAAATAATAAATAGGATTCCCATTTTTTTGATAAATCCTATTTATTTTACATAAAATTAAATTATTTTAAAAGCTCAGCAGGAATTTTTACTCCAAGAACTTTAGCAGTTTCTTCATTTACAACAAAATCACAAGTATCAAGATATTCAATTGGCATTGTTGCAGGTTTTGCTTCACCTTTTAAAATTCTTACTGCCATTTTTGCAGTTTGTTTTCCAAGTTCATAATAATTAATTCCATAAGTTGCAAGTCCACCAGCTCTACACATTCCTTCTTCACCAACAATTACAGGAATTTTATTTTCCAAAGCAACTTGTCCAACTAAAGGCATTCCAGCAGCTATCATATTATCTGTTGGAGAATAAATTACATCAACTTTTCCACAAAGTGATTGAGTAACTTGTTGAATTTCGTTTGAGTTAGAAACAGTTGCTTCTATATATTTTAAACCAAGTTTATCACACGCTTCTTCTGCAAGTTTTATTTGGAAATGAGAATTTTGTTCACTAGAACAATAAAGCATTCCGACAGTTTTTGCTTCTGGATAAAGTTTTTTAATTAATTCCATTTGAGCAGCACATGGAGTTAAATCTGAAGTTCCTGTTACATTTCCACCAGGTGCATTATTAGATTTTACCAATTTTGCAGATTCTGGATCTGTTACTGATGAAATTAAAATAGGAATTTTTTTAGTAAGATTAGCTGCTGCTTGAGCCGCTGGAGTAGCAATAGCAAAAATTAAATCACTCCTACCATTTACAAATTTTTGAGCAATTGTAACGCAATTTGCTTGTTCGCCTTGAGCATTTTGATAGTCGATTTTAATATTATCGCCATCAACATAACCTGCTTCAGCAAGTCCATCAACAAAACCTTTGTAATTTGCGTCCAATGCAGAATGTTCTACAAGTTGAATAACACCAATTTTGATAGTTTTTGCTTTTTTTGGTTTAGCCGAAACCGACATTAAACAAGCCGCAACCATCATAATGGAAACTAAAATCTTTTTCATTGAAAAAGCCTCCTAAAATTTGAAAATAATTATTCTGTAATTGTAGTTATAAATAAATTGCTATTCAATAGTAGATTTTTGATTTTTTTATATTTTTTTTTAAGTTTTTCTCTTTAAATAAAATGATAAAATTGATTAGACTTGAAAAAAAGTGAAAATCTTGGCTAAATAATAATCAATTTTGGAGGCTTTTATGGAATTTATTGATGTTGTAAAAAATAGATATTCATGCAAAAAATTTAGCAATAAACCTGTAGAAAAAAATGTAATCGAAAAAATTTTAGAACAAGGAAGACTTGCTCCAACTGCAAAAAATACGCAAGAACAGCGAATTTATGTTTTGCAATCTCAAGAAAAACTTGCAAAAATTGATGAATTAACTCCTTGCAGATATGGAGCTCCTTCAGTTTTAGTTGTCGCTTTTGATAAAACAAAAACATATCTCTATCCTGGTGAAAAAAGAAATTCTGGTATTGAAGATGCATCCATCGTAGCAACTCATCTTTGTCTTGCTGCAACAAATTTTGGTGTAGATAATTGTTGGATAAATAATTTTAATCCAGATAAATTACATTCTTTGTTAAATCTTCCAGAAAATGAAGAAATTCTTATGTTATTAGATTTAGGATATGCTACAGAAGATTTTAAACCGCTTCCAAATCACAGCTCAAGAAAATCTCTATCAGAAACTGTGATTTGGTGTTAGTTTTATAAATATAAAGGTGTTAAAGTTTCTACGATTTTAGTATATTCAGAATATACTTTATCATAAACTTTAACATTTTCTGCAATTGGATTTGTACTTTTTGATTCATCAAGTTTGATATGTTCTGCACAAAGTTCTGCAATATCACATTTTTCAGTTTGATTTTTTAAACACCATAATGCCTGAACTGCACCACCAAGAGCCGCTGCTTCATCCAAAAGAGGAACTCTGATTGGTAAATTCATAATATCTGCGGCAATTTGTCTCCATACTGGAGATTTTGAACCACCACCAATTAAACGAATTTCTTTTGGTTGAAAGCCTAATTTTCTAAAAGCATCAAGTCCACCACGCATTGCAAAAACTGCACTTTCTAAAGAAGCTCTTGCGATGTTAGAACGATTTGTATTTGCAGAAGTTAAACCTGTTATGCTTGCACGTCCATTTGGAAGATTTGGAGTTCTTTCTCCATTAAAAAATGGAATTACCAAAACGCCTTCAGAACCGCAAGGTGATTTTGACGCTTCGCTATCTAAATCTTTTACATCCATATTAAAAAGACCACGAACAAATTCTGTTGCAACTGTACAATTCATTGTACAAAGTAAAGGAAGCCATCCACCAGTTGAAGAACAAAATCCAGAAAGACCATTTTTTGGATCTGCAATAGGTTTATCAGAATAACCATAAAGAGTTCCTGAAGTTCCCATAGACATTGTTAAAAATCCATCTGCAACAGTTCCTGTTCCAATTGCACCCATCATATTATCACCGCCACCAGCAGAAACAGGAATTCCTTCTGGTATGCCATACAATTTTGCTGCTTGAGAACTAACTTTTCCTGCAATTTGTGAAGGTTCTATCAATTTTGGAAGAAGGTTATAAAGTTTTGAATCAATTAAATCACAAATTGTTTTAGACCATTTTCTATTTTTTGAATCAAATAATGCAGTTCCAGAAGCATCCCCATATTCCATTACGTATTCATTTGTAAGTTTCCAGTTTAAATAATCATGAGGAAGCATAATATATTGAAGTTTTTCAAAAAGTTCTGGCTTATTGCGTTTTAACCAAAGGATTTTTGGAGCAGTAAAACCTGGAAGCATTAAATTTCCAAGTTCTTCAACAATTTTATCATCACCGCCAGCTAATTCTGTAATAATTTTACATTCTTCAGCAGTTGCAGTATCGCACCAAAGTTTTATGTTATATAAAGCGTTTCCATTTTTATCTAGTGGAACAAAACCATGTTGCTGACCAGAAACACCGATAGCTTCAATTGTTTTTTTATTTTTTTCAGATAATTTTCCAAAACAAACTTCCAAACCTTTATCAAACCATTCAGTTTTTTGTTCACGAGTTCCATCACTTTCAGAAATTAACTCCATTGGACAAGATGCTTTTTCTAAAATTTCTTTTTTTTCATAATCGTAAATTACAACTTTCATACTTTGAGTACCAAGATCTATACCTGCTACAGTTTTCATTTTCTACCTCTTTTTTTCATTATTAATTTTATTCTACAATATACATTTTTACAGTCAATTAGTAAAAATACCTAATTAAAAATTATCAATTTGATTTATTCCAAAACATACCACAAAGTTTGAGTTTCTCTTTTCAAATCAAAAATATTTGCATTTTTTGTGATTGGTTCTTCTAAACTTCCTTCAATATTTACAGGATAAAGAGAAAATTTCTTATTTCCAAAAATCTCAAACGAGGAATTTATTCCTAAAGTAAGAACTGGTCCACTTCCGTAATCAAAATTTGTCGTAAGATTAATTTCATCTCTAATCAGAACATTTTTATTTGAAGGAGATTTTGTTTTGTATTCAGAAAGTTTTTCGTTTTTATTTCCAGCCCAACTACATACAAAAATAAGATATTTTGACCCATCACGCACAGCTGCAAAAGTTGCAAAATCTGATGTATTTTTTAAAGGTAAAATTCTTCCTTCTTTTTTCCAATCTTCTGGAATTTGAGAAAAATTCGCATTTGGAGCAAAGATTGAAATTGAAACATCATCATTATTAACAATAAAAATACCTGTTTTTTCTTCCCAAAAAATCTCTTTTGTATCGCTAAAAATTCCAATTCCAGAAGTTTTTACATCTTTTTGAATTTGTAAAATTTCATCTCTCATTTTTTCAAAAGAAACACTATTTTTTGGCAAATTATCATCTAAAACAATTCCAATCTGATATTTTAATCCGGCAATTGGTTTTACTCCAAAAATTTCTGAATTTCCAACATTCCAACCAAAAAATTTATTTAAATTTTCTCGTTCTTTTTTTTCATCAAGATTTACATAAAGTGATTTTTCAGCAGGTTTTACTAAAAATTCTCTAAAAATTCTTGAGGCAATTGGAGCGGCACAAGATTTTGAAGGATTATTCGTTTGGTCAAAAAATCCGTTTATTTTAGTTCTTCTATTTTTTGGAATTTCTGAACAAAAAGTAAAAATACAATCCCAATCTTGAAAAGCCGCATAAGATGCTAACATTGGATACATTTGTGATGAATATTGATTTGGATAAGGATGATCATACTCCGTGCAGGAAAAAGGTTTGCCAAATACACGATATTTTGCAAGTCCTGTTAAAGTATTGTTTGAATTTGCCTTTGTAAGATCTTTATTAGAAACATAATAATTACTTCTATCCCAATCAAGTCCTCCAAAAACAGGATGATTCCAATAAGCGTGAGTGTCGATAATGTCAAAACAACTTTGCAAAATTGTTGAACTGCATCCCATAGAAGTTCCCATTAGCAAAGCGTCGGAACCAATTTCTTTTTTCAAATAATCTCTCATTCCAACCCAATATTTTTCTTCCAATTCCCAGAAAAAGTTTAAAATCAAATTTTGATATTCACTATTTAAAGATTGATATTCAGAAAGATGAGGAAGCAAAACAGTTTTTTTATCTTTTGTAGAACGATTTCCTTCTCTTACAAAAACAATATTTCCACCTTGAACTAAAGAAACATCTTTTATAAAAATTGATTTTCCTTTTAAGAATCCCATTGACGAAAAAATTACTCGAAGATTTTCATCTGTCAAAAGATTATTTACTGTAAATTCGTAAGTTTGCCATTCTTTTGTTAAATCCAAATCTTTTGAAAAACCGCCATTTTTCCAAGGGTCGTGAGCTTGAGTAAATCCTACACTGATTTTGCATTTATCAGATGCTTTAGCTTTAAATTTTAAAGTATAAATTTTTCCATTTTGAATATTTAAATTCGAAGTTGCAAATTGAATATGCCAATTTTCTTTTCCATTTTCTTGAATTTTTATTTCATAAGAATCTTTTTTTTCTGTAAAATTCGCTTTTGCACCTTGATGTTGTTCTAAATTCCATTTTGATGATGAATTTATTAAAATATTTGAAAAATCTTCGTTTATATTATAGAAAGAACTTAATTTTTCATAATTTAAATTTTGCGATTTTAAATATTCATTCCATTTATCTTCCAATTCCTGCCAAAGTTCACCATTAAAATCATCTAAGTTTTTGTTAAAATATCCTTGAATTAAACCGTTTTCATTATTCACTTCAACAATTGCAACCGTAGGTTCATCTTTATAAGCAATTTTTGTGTAAGGATTCACGTGATTTAACAAATAAGAAGCATATTCTTTTTGGAGATTCAGAGCGTGTTCATTCCAAAATCCCAAACAATGATTTGATTTAAAACTTGTAGTTTTATCAACTTCTTGAGGAAATCCATCTTTTGAAGTTATTTGTCTTCCTGTTAATAAATTTATATTTGCATAAATACCACGTTTTTTTAATTCTGCAAAAAAATAATCAAAATTGTCTAAACCTTGTTCACTATAAAAACAATTTCCATATTCATCATATTTTAAAAAGCAATTTGTCCAAGTTGCATCTGTATGATGAAAACGAATACAATTATAACCTTGATTTGCCAACATTTGTGCAAAAGATTCTGCTTCTTTATGAGATTGAGGAAATTCACTCAAATTCGTTCCAAAAATTCTGATTCTCTTTCCATCCGCCACTAAATGTCCATCTTCCGAAAGTTTTATTCTATTTTTTTCTGTAATTGGCTCATTTAATTTTGCCGCAGAAATGATTGAATTTTCTTTCAAATTAAAAACATTAAAATGAAAACTATCTTCCACTGGAAGAAAATTCTGAGAAAATAAAGAATTTGCCAAAACTAACCCTACAAAATAAAAAATGTTTTTTTTCATAACATATTCCTAAAAATAAGATAAAAAAATTATAACATAAGAATTCATTTTTTTTAATTTAAGTTTTAAAACTCAAAAGTATTAAATAAGCAATTCAAATTTGATATACTAATTTTATGAACAAACATAATATGCAAATTCTAAAAGAATTATCAGAAAAAAATGGTCCTTTATGCGTTGGTTTAGATACAGATTCTTCCTACATTCCTGAAAATATTATTAAAAATTACAATTCTCCTGCACAAGCAGTTTTAGCATACAATAAAGCAATTATTGAAAGAGTTGTAAATGATAAATCTGCAAGTTGCTTTAAAATCCAGATTGCATATTATGAGGCGATGGGGCTTGAAGGTCTAAAAGTTTATGCAGAAACCTTAAAAATGGTTAGAAATTCAGGTTTAATTGCAATTTCTGATATAAAACGCGGTGATATTGGTGCAACTTCCGATGCTTACGCGAAAGCACATTTTTCTGGTGATTTTGAAACAGATATTATCACTATAAATCCTTATATGGGTTTTGATACTTTAATTCCTTTTACAAAATACGCTGATAAAAGAAAAAGTGCATTTGTTCTTTTGTGTACATCAAATCCGGGAATGACAGATATTGAACATCAGGAATTAAAATCTGGTGGACTTTTACTAGAACACGTTGGTGATGAAATTGCAAAAATTGGGAATGATTTTACATCACTTTATCCTAATCAAACTTGTGGAATTTTTGGTGCAGTTGTTGGTGCAACTCAAGAAAAAGATGCACGCTATCTTCGTGATAAATACAAAAATACATTTTTCTTAATTCCAGGATATGGTGCTCAAGGTGGAGCAGCAAAAATTGCAGCAACATTACTTGATAATGCTGGTGGAGTTGTAAATTCTAGCAGAGGAATTTTATGTGCTTGGAAAAAAGATGAATCTTTACAAGGAAAAACATTAACTTTAGAGGACATTGCAGATTCAGCAGCAAAAGCAAGTCTTTTCTCCAAAAAAGACTTACTAAATGCGAAAAATACTCTTTAGAATTATTTTTTCCAATATGATGGCATAAAAAAGATTAACATTGTATATAATTCAAGACGACCTGCCAACATTGCAAAACAATACCAAAGTTTTACGAATGATGGTAAAAATCCATAGTTGCAGCTTGGTCCAAGAAGATTAAACGCTGGTCCAACATTACCAACCATAGATAATGCACCTGAAAAAGCAGAAAACATATCAAGTTTTCCAAGACATCCTACAAAAGTTGTAATGAAAATTAAAATTGCATAAAGACTTACAAAAGATGCAACATTAAAAACAATATCTTTTCTGCCAACACGATTATCTAATCTAATTGTAAAAATTCCATGAGGATGCAACATTTTTTTAGTTTCGTTATTTATCTGTTTCCACAAAATCACCCATCTGATGATTTTTATTCCGCCGGCAGTTGAACCAGAACATCCACCAAAAAAGAAAAGCAAAAATACAAAAAACTGAGCGACACTTGGCCAAAGCATATAATCACAATTTGCAAAACCAGTTGTACTCATAATAGAAGCAACTTGAAAACTAGAATATCGTAAACTTTTTCCAAAAGAACCGTAAACTGGAATTATAGAAAAAGTTAAAGCAATCACAAAAAATAAAATTAATCCAAAATACGCTTTTAATTCTGAATTATGAAAAACATCCTTTATTTTTCCGGTGAAAAGATAATAAAAAATTGTAAAATTCACTCCAGCCAAAAACATAAACACTGTACAAATCACTTCTATGGCTACAGAATTATACGCTGTAATAGAAGTATTTTTTGAAGAAAATCCTCCAGTACCTAAAGTTGATAAAGCATGAGAGATTGCATCTATCCAATCCATTCCTGCAATTTTTAATAAAATCGCTTGCAAAACCGTAAGACCTGCGTAAATCAACCAAAGAATTTTTGCTGTTGTTGTGATTTTTGCGGTAACTTTTCCTTTTTCGGGTCCAGTCGATTCTGCTTTTATTAACTGAAAACCGCCAACTCCCAAAAGAGGAAGCAATGCAACTGTTAAAGTTACAATTCCCATTCCTCCAATCCAGTGAGTAAGACATCTCATCACATTTATTGAGCGAGGAAGATTTTCAACACTAGCAAGAACTGTTCCACCAGTTGTGGTGAATCCGCTGACACTTTCAAAAAAAGCATCAATATAAGAATTAAAACAATTACTAAAATATAGAGGAACAGAACCTAAAAGACTCATTAAAATCCAGCAAACTGCAACTGTTAAAAAAGTCGTTCTAGTTGTAAGCTTAAAATGAATTTTTCTTGTTGAAAAAAAAACGATTATCGCACAAGCAAAACTACAAATCATTGGAATTATAAAAGGCAAATACATTTGTGTTTCGTTACAAACAAACGCCACCGAAAGAGGAATTCCAAAAAGAAGCCCTATGATTGCTAAAAGGATGGAACTTATTTTTAATAAAGTTAATATAAACATATAAAATTAGTCTCCAGCAAAATATGATAAAACTTTTTTTGAATTTTCAGCTTCAGAAATTAAGACAATTCTATCATTTTGGCGAACTTGAGTATTTCCATCTACAATTGAATATCCGTTTTGACCGACTTTTTTTATCATTAAAACAAGAAAAGTTCCTGGATTAGAAATTTCTTTCAAAGTTTTATCTTTTATTTTTGAATTTGCAGAAATTTCACATTCAACAACTTCTAATTTTCCATTCGTAATTGTATGAATTTCTTTTACAGATTTTCCACGAAGATGACTCATAATTGAATCGACTACAGAATCTCGTAAAGGAATTGCAACATCAATACCAAGTTTATCAGCAACTGTTACAAAACTAGAACTAGAAACCAAACTTATAGATTGACTAACTCCCAAAGATTCCAAATAAGCTGATAAAACCATATTTAATTCATGATTATGAGTTGTACAAATTACCAAATCGGAAGATGTTATTCCTTCATCACGCAAAAAATTTTCATCACTAGCATCGGCACACATAACGCGAGCATCTGGAAATCGTTCTGCCGCTGCTTTTGCTAAAACTTCATCATTTTCTATAATCACAAAATCTTGAGAACGTTTTGAAGAAAAAGATGATAAAAATTTTGTAATTCCATTTAAATTCGAAGAAATAAGTTTATCAGCGACAATTGTTCCAATTCTTCCAGCTCCAATTAAACAAACTTTTTTAAGTTGTTTTTGACAATTTCCGCAAAGTTCAAGTATTTTTGGAATATCAGATTTTTCTGCAAGAATTCCAACTGTATCACCGGCATTTATAATTGTATTTCCAAAAGGCAATGAAGTTTCACCTTTTTTTTCAATATAGGCGATTAAAAATTTTATCTCTGTTTTTAAACGAATTTCTTTTAGCGAAATTCCATTAAAAATACTATTTTCTTCAATTGTAATTCTTGCAATTTCGAGAGCCGAATTTTCAAAAGTCAAAACATTTCCGATTGCACCATTTTCTACTGCTTGAACAATTGCATCTGCAGCTTCAACATCCGGATGAATCATATAATCAATTCCGTACAACGGACGATGTTTTCCGCTAAAATCGTTGGAATGTTTTTTTGTTGCTTTCGCTGTATTTATGTAATATGCGTAATTTCTAACACGAGCAATTTTTAAAATATTTGGATAAACATTATCTACAAGTGAACAAGTTATCATATTAACTTCATCACTTGAAGAAACACAAACTAAAGCATCTGCTTTTGCAATTCCAACAGATTCTAAAGTTTCAAGATTATTTCCATCTGCACAAACAACTGTACAATCAAGTTGATTAGATGCATGACGAATTGTTTTTTCATCATTATCAATAATTGCAACTTGATTTTTTTCGTTTATCAAAAGTTTTGCAAGTTGGATTCCTGTAAATCCAGCTCCTACAATTACAATTTTCATATTCGAATTATAACAGAAATTATTCTTATGTAAAACTTAAATCTTAATCTTCCTTAATTTCTGATAATTTTGATTTTTTTGTAGAAGCAATAAATAATCCAGCATAAACAGCACTACAAACTACAGTTGAAGCTAATGCTTCAAAAATTTCACTTACAATTCCAATTCCAACTACGCCTAAAAATCCTATACCAGCCATTCCCATTTGTTCTAAAGCCGCCCGCATATCAGAACCTTCAAAAATGAAAATACAACCATAAACCATTAAAGTATGACAAAAAGTTGCAGCAAAACCGTCAATTCCTGCTGATAAAGTTTTTGGCATTTTTGGAATAAAATTTAAAATCTTCCAAACAAGCCAAGCAACAACACCCAAAAGAATTCTTGGTAAAACTGAACAAAGAGGATTTACAAATAAAGGGTCTAAAACGCCACTAGGACTCATTGCAGCTTTTACCAAAGACATAATTCCCATCACCGCTCCAACAAACGCTCCTTCTGCAAGTCCACCCAAAGTTGCCGCAAGAATTACAGGAATTTGTAAAATTGTGATAGAAATAACTGGGCTAAAAGTTATAAATCCTAAATTTGTGAGTGAAAGAACAATTATCAATGCACTAAATGCACCAACCAACGCTAATCTTCTATTTCTTGATAATGATTTATTTATTTGAGACATAATTTTTCCTTTTAAATTAAAATTGATTTTTTAGTTAAGTTTTAACGCTTGATTTACACCAAGTAAAACTAGTTCTGGAACGATTTTATCAAAAAGATTATAATCGGCAAAAACTTTAGAAAATCCACCAGTTCCTATAACTAAAGGTTTTTCACCATCAAAAATATTTTTTTGATAAACATGACAAATTTCTTTTATAGAACCTGCTGTTCCGTAGAAAAGTCCAATTTGAATTGCTTCTGAAGTTGATGAACCATATAAACCTTGTGGCTTTGCAATTTCAACTGATGGAAGTTTTGCTGTTCCTGTTGCTAAAGCATCAACAGAAATTTTCATACCAGGAAGAATTGAACCTCCAATGAATTCATTTTTTTTAGAAACAAGTTCCAAAGTTGTAGCGGTTCCCAAATCAACAATAATCATATTTTGATTTGGATAAAGATAAACTGCTCCCATCGCAGCTGCAATTAAATCTGCACCAATTTCTTTTGGATTTGAATATTTAATTTTTAAACCAGTTTTTATACCAGCCTGAACAAATAAAGGTTCTTGATTAAGATATTTTGAGCAAGCACTTTTTAGAGAATAATTCATAGCTGGAACAACGCTACAACAACCAATTTTGGAAATTTCTTTCCAATCGTAACCATTTTCTCTAAGCACATCTCTAAAAAAAATACCAATTTCATCAGAACTAGAATGAATGTTTGTTTCCCTTCTGAATTGAAAAATATTTTTTTCATTTTCAAAAAGTCCGCAAGTTGTGGAAGTATTTCCAACATCAATAGTTAGATTCATACGAGTACCTGTCCTCCTTGGATCAAGTCTTTAGAAAAGATTTATTTTTACAGAATCAATTCCTAAAAAGGTAACTGTTCTTGCCGTAAAGATTAAAGAAAAAAAAGAAGATTGTCAATTTTCATAAATTGGTTCAAAATTTTCTCCCGAATGTCTACAAATTGGACATTCAAAATCTTTTGGCATTTCCGAAAATTTATATTCATAACCACAGATTTTACATTTCCAACCAATAATTTTTTTCTCTTTGTTAATTGATTGTTTTGGTTTTAAAACTGACTGATATTCTGCGTAAGTTAATGGATTTTCTTCACTCAAAATTTTTGCATCTTGGACTTCTGCAATAAAAAAAATGTGAGTTCCTAAATTTTGTGATGAAAGAACTTTACATTGTAGAACTGAACAAACTGATTCTTTTATAAATGGAGAACCGTTTTTATCGATTTCGTGTGGAAATTCTGCAAATTTATCAACATTTTTTCCAGATTGAAAACCAAAATGTTTTATAATATTAAAAGAACAAGTTTTATCTAAAACAGAAAGACTAAAAAATCCAGATTTTTTCACAAAATCGCAAGTTAAATTTTGATTTAGAATCGAAATTGCGACACGAATTGGTTCATTTGCAACTTGCATGCAAGTATTTGTTATACACGCATTGATTTTTTTCCCATCACTTGAACCAAGAACAAAAACTCCATAAGAAAGATTGTAGATTGCTTTTTTTTCCATAAATTTTCTCCAATAAAATATTCATCATCATTTTAGGTAATTTTTCGTTTTCCTTTCAAACTTAAAGATAATAAAATATTCTCTATTGACAAATTTTTTTCTGCAATTTATATTTTTTTTAATTTATTTTCTGTCGCCGGACAGTGTGAGAGCATTCACATAAGAATATCGGTAGGTGAGAAAACTTAGGTTTTCTGCGATTTCTTATGCGAATGCTTTTTTTTTGAAAGAGGATTTTTATGAAATTAAACGTTTTTATTCCATCGCTTACAAAATTTGAAAAAATTCTTTGGGCAAGTTCTGTACTTGGTGTTACTGTTTTATTTTTTCTTTTACCAGAAAGAAATTTTTTAACATTAATTTCAACTCTACTTGGAGTAACTTCTTTAATCTTTACAGCAAAAGGTCATATTTTAGGACAAATTTTTAATATTTTTTTTTGTATTTTGTATGCACTTGTTTCGTTAAGTTTTAAATATTACGGAGAAGCAATTACTTATCTTTTTATGTCTCTTCCAAGCAATATAATTTCTATGATTGTATGGCTAAAAAATCCATCCACCAATGGAAAAATCGAAGTGAAAATTTCACATTTAACGCCAAAAAAAACTTTTATCACAATTTTTATCACATCAATCATAAGTTTTATTTTTTATTTTATTTTAAAAGCTTTAAACACAACAAATTTAGAAATAAGTACAATTTCAATCGCAACAAGTATGATAGCATCAATTTTTACAATTATGCGGCTTCCATACTACGCACTCGGTTATTCTGCAAATGATATAGTTTTGATAATTATGTGGATTTTAGCAAGCGTGAAAAATCCAATTTACATTCCGATGGTTTTAAATTTCTCAATTTTTCTTGCAAATGATTTATACGGATTTTTTAATTGGAAAAAAATGCGTCATGAACAAGAAAAAAATCTTGTAAATTAAATTTAATCCCTGAAAAATTCAAATCCTTGATATTAATAATATAAAAAAGTAAAATACAATCTATAGAAAAAGTTTATTTCTAAAAAGGGGCTTTCTTAAAATGATAGAAAAAACAGCAGAATTAAAAAAGCAGTTTGAAGAAAAAATTGCCCAAGTAAAATCTATTGCCGATTTAGAGCAAATAAAGATTAATTTTCTTGGAAAAAAAGGTCAAATCACTACTCTTATGCAAGGTTTAAAAAACGTTGCAAATGATAAAAAACGAGAAACTGGACAAGCAATCAATACGGTAAAACAGTTTATTGAAAAAACTGTTGAACAAAAAAAAGAAGATTTAGAAAAATTTGAATGGGAATTAAAAATCCAATCTACACAAAGTTATGATGAATCTTTAGCACTTAGACAAGAACATGGTTCTTTCCACCCAATAACTTTAGTTCAGCGTGAAGTAGAAAAAGTTTTTGAAACAATGGGTTTTGTTATAGAAAATTATGATGAAATTGTTGATGATTTTCATTGTTTTGAAGCTTTAAATATTCCAAAACATCATCCTGCACGAGATATGCAAGATACTTATTATTTAACTACAGGACAACTTTTGAAAACTCATACTTCTGCAGCTCAAAATGCACTTATGAGAAAATATGGAGCACCTTTAAGAGCAATTTTCCCTGGAAGATGTTTCCGCAATGAATCTACAGATTTTTGTCATGAAAATACTTTTTTCCAAATGGAAGGAATTATGATTGATGAAAATATTTCTATTTCAAATCTTATCTATTTTATGAAAACTATGCTTTCTGAAGTTTTTGGACAAGAAGTTGAAGTTCGTCTTAGACCAGGATTTTTCCCATTTGTAGAACCAGGTTTTGAATTAGATATAAAATGTCTAATTTGTGGCGGAGCAGGATGCCCTTCTTGTAAAAATTCTGGTTGGCTTGAACTTTGCCCTTGTGGAATGATTCATCCAAAAGTTTTGGAATATGGTGGAATTGATACAAAAAAATATACAGGTTTTGCTTTTGGACTTGGATTAACTCGTCTTGCAATGATGAAATTCGGTATAAAAGATATTCGCGTTTTCAATTCTGGAAATTTAAAAGCATTTAGTCAATTTAAGAATGTTTAAGAGAGTTTTTTAATAAAGATTGTAAATTTGGGAGAAAATAAATGTTTGTTTCAATGAATTGGATAAAGGAGTACGTTGATTTTCAAGGTCAAGACGTAACTTCTCTTGTAAAAAGATTTACACTTTCTACAGCCGAAGTAGAAGATATTTATTATAAAGGAAAAGATGTTCAAGGCGTTATTATTGCAGAAATAAAATCTGTTGAACCTCATCCTAATTCAAAAAAATTACACTTACTAAAAGTCGATACTGGAAAAGAAATTTGTAATGTAGTTTGCGGAGCGCCAAATGTTTCTGTTGGTCAAAGAGTTGCTTTTGCACCAGTTGGTTCTCACGTTGTTGGAGCAGAAATTCAAAAGGCGACAATTGCCGGTTATGAATCTGAAGGAATGTGTTGTGGCGAAGATGAACTTGGCATAAGTGATGATCATTCAGGTTTAATGGAAATTGATGTTGATTGTCCTCTCGGAACAGATATTAAATCAATTTATGATATTGATGATATTGTTTTTGAAGTTGATAATAAATCTTTAACAAATCGACCAGATTTATGGGGACATTATGGAATTGCACGAGAATTTTCAGTTTTAACAGGAACTCCTTTAAAAGCTATGGAACTTCTTGAACCAAAATATGATGGAACAAATTCTATTGAAGTAAAAATCAATCGTCCAGATTTAGCTTATCGTTATACAACTTGTAGTTTTAAAAATATCACAAGAAAAATTTCTCCTACAAATTGGAGAATTCGTCTTTATTATTGTGGAATGAGAGCAATCAATTTGTTAGTTGATCTTACAAATTTAATTATGCTTGAAGTTGGTCAGCCAACACACGCTTTTGATGGAACTGGAATCAAATCTATCACAATTGACACTCCAAAAGAAGCTTTTAAATTTAAAACTCTTGATGATGTAGAACGAAATATCGACACTGAAACTTTAATGATTTACACAAACGATAAACCTTCTGCAATTGCAGGAATTATGGGTGGTTTGGAATCTGAAATTGAAGGTTCCAGCGATTCTACAGTTTTGGAATGTGCAGCTTTTAATGGTGTAAGTGTTAGAAAATCAACAGTTAGACTTGGTCACAGAACAGATGCTTCTATGCGTTATGAAAAAATGCTCGACCCAGAATTAACAATGACCGCTTGCTATCGTTTCTGGAAACTTTTAAAATCAGCCGACCCAAATGCTCAAGTTGCATCTTTAATTACAGATAAATACGTTTACAAATATCCAACCCTAAAAATTGATATTGATAAAGCATATATCGACCGTTACACAGGAATTAGCATTTCTTCAGATACAATTTACAGCACTTTAGAAAAATTAGGTTTTAAGGTTGAGAGAAATGGCGATTCATTCAATGTTGAAGTTCCTTCTTGGCGAGCAACAAAAGATGTTTCTTTAAAAGCAGATTTAGTTGAAGAAGTTAGTCGTATTTATGGTTATGATAATTTCGTAATAAAAACAACTGACAGTTTATTAAAACCAGTTCGAGATTTAGTAAGCCGTGATGAAGATAACCGAATAAAAGATTTACTTGTAAAAAGATTTTTAATGCACGAAGTTCATTCTTATATTTGGTTTGAAGGAAAAAAACTTTTTGATATTGGAATTGAAATTGAAGATAATCCAAAATTAATAAATTCTGTAACTCCAGAAAATACTGTTTTGCGAAATTCAATGATTCCAACTCTTCTTACATTCGTTTATGAAAACAAAACATATAGCGATGCTTATTCTATTTTTGAAATCGCTCGTGTTGTAGAAGGAACAAAAGAAGATGGAACTTGTAACGAACGAAGAAAACTTGGTGCAGTAATTTATAATAGAAATAAATCTGAAAAAGAAGTTTATTTCGATGCTGTAGAAGTTATTCGCACAATCGTTAATTCTATTAAACATGTTGATGTTTCTTTCAAAAAAATCACTCCAAATCACAAATGGCAACATCCAAAAAACACTTCAGAAGTTTACGTTGATGGCGTAAAAATCGGAACTTTGTGTACACTTCATCCTTTTAATCTTCAAAAAATTGATAAAAATGCAGGAATTGTTTGTATAGAACTTGATATGCAAGATTTCAATGAATTAAAAGTTGCAGAAATTGAATTTCATGATGTGTCAAAATATCCAGTTATTGATTATGATATTTCTCTTGTTATGCCAAAAACAATTTCTTTCAATGAAGCAAAAGATAAAATTAAAAAGATGAATATTTCTAACCTTTCTGATATTGAAGTTATTGATGTTTATGAACTAGAAACAGAAAATTCTGTAACAGTTCGTTTTACATTTAGTGCTTTTGATAGAACTTTGGAAAAAGAAACAGTCCAAAAAGATATAAAAAATATTTTATCAGAACTTGAAAAAGACGGAATAAACGCTCGTTTCTAGTTTGATTTTTTAGTGCTATATCATATTTATTAAAAAAATTTGTTTTTCTAAAATAAGTATGATGTAGCAATTTTTTTAAATTTTCAAATAAAAGACATCTAAATATAGGTAAAATATCTGCTTGACAACTCATTGTAAGTGGATAGAATTTACTTAATTTTTATTATTCAAAATTTGATTGTTTAATGTAAATGAATTTTATATTTCAATCATTTTATAGATTTTGAAAAGCAAATTTAGGAGCAAAACTATGATTAAAAACATTCCAGATGTAAAACTTGGAATCATTGCTGTTAGTCGTGATTGTTTTATCATTTCTCTTTCTGAATCAAGAAGAGCGGCTATTGCTAAAGCGTACGGATCTGACCTTTATGAATGTAAAGTAACAGTAGAAAACGAAAATGATATGCTTAAAGCCGTTGAAGATGTAAAAAAAGCAGGATGCAATGCACTTTGTGTATTCCTCGGAAACTTTGGTCCAGAGACACCAGAAACTTTAATTGCAAAACATTTTGATGGTCCTGTTATGTATGCTGCCGCAGCAGAAACATCTTACAAAAATGCAGGTCTTATAGACGGTCGTGGAGATGCTTACTGTGGAGTTTTAAACTGTTCTTACAACTTAGGACTTCGCCATTTAAAAGCAGTTATTCCAGAATATCCTGTTGGAACTGCAGAAGAAGTTGCTCAGATGATGAAAGATTTTGTTCCTGTAGCTCGTGCTTTAATTGGTCTTTCAAAATTAAAAATGATTACTTTTGGACCTCGTCCACAAGATTTCTTTGCTTGTAACGCTCCAATAAAAGGACTTTATGATATTGGTGTTGAAATTCAAGAAAATTCTGAACTTGACCTTTTAGTTTCTTACAAAGCTCATAAAGATGATCCTAGAATTAAAGACGTTGTTGAAGATATGGCAAAAGAACTTGGTGTTTCAGGAAATAACTATCCTGATATGTTACCAAGAATGGCTCAATTTGAACTTACATTACTTGATTGGGCAGAAAAAAATAAAGGTTCTAGAGAATATGTTGTTTTTGCTAACAAATGTTGGCCTGCATTCCCAGAAGCATTCGGATTTGAACCTTGCTATGTAAACAGTCGTCTTGCATCTCGTGGAATTCCAGTTGGTTGTGAAGTTGATATTTACGGTGCATTAAGTGAATATATTGGAACTTGTGTAACAGGAAGTCCAGTAACTTTACTTGATATTAACAATTCTGTTCCACAAGATTTATATGATGATGCAATCAAAGGAAAATTTGCTTATAACTACAAATTAAATGATACTTTCATGGGATTCCATTGTGGAAATACTCCATTCTGTAGATTAGCTCCAGAAAGCAAACCTGGCGTAAAATATCAGTTGATTCAACATCGTCTTCTTGAACCAAAAGGAAGCGACCCTGATTTTACAAGAGGAACTTTGGAAGGTGATATTGGCGCTGGAGATATTACATTCTTCAGACTTCACGCAAACGCAGATGGAAAACTTCAATCATACATTGCTCAAGGTGAAGTTCTTCCTGTTCCAACTCATTCATTTGGTGGAATTGGTGTTTTTGCAATTCCAGAAATGGGACGTTTCTATCGCCATGTTTTAATTTCTAAACGATATCCTCACCACGGAGCAGTTGCATTTGGTCATGTAGGAAAAGCATTATTCACAATCTTCCAATATTTAGGCGTTGAAGATATTGCTTACAACAAACCTGCTGGACAATTATATGTTGATGAAAATCCTTTTGCTTAATTAAAAACAAAGATTTTCTATTAATTTTTAATGAAATCTGTTTTTTATTGTGATAAAGTATTTTTATGAATACAAATTTATCCATTAAAAAGCAGATTTTTTTTACATCAATTCTTTTTATTATTTCTATAATTATTTTCTTAATTTCATTTTTTGTGATGAAATTTACAAGCAGTTCTCCTTGGGACGGAACTATTTTTGATATTTCAAAAGTAAATTTTTTAGACAGAAATCTAGCAAATCCTTATAATCATTTTTTACACATAATAGGAACAATCACCTGCGGAATTTCTTACATTTTTTTGCCAATCTGTTTTATTGCATATACAGTTCATAAATCAAAAAATAAAAAATGGACTTTTATTACATTAATTTTAATTTTTTGCACGACATGTCTTTTTAATAAAGGTTTTTATGATTTATTAAAAGCACTTGTAGAAAGAATTAGACCTTACATGTATTTTAAAAATCCTGCACAAAAAGGAATTCTATCTGGCGATTTTCAACATTCTTGGCCAAGCGGTCATACAGCAAACGCTTTTATGGGGATTTCTTTTATCACAATAAATCTGATTTTTTCAAAAGATAAATCTCTCTGGAAAAAATTATTTATTCTTTCTGGATACATTTTTTCTATTGCAACAGGCATTTGCCGAATTTTGAGTGGAAACCATTATTTTACAGACGTTTTAAGTGGTGCATTTTTAGGTTCTCTTGTAGGATTTGGAATCTCTTTTCTTAATAAAAAATTTGGAATGAAAATAAGTTAAAAAAAACGAGGACTTCCAATTGTAACACAAGAAGAAGTCCTCGCCGTCCAGTTTTTCTGGACATCGGAGAGAGTTTATCAGCTTATTTCTAAGCCTCCTTTAATATACTTTAGTAAGTTTTTTCCGTCAATAAATTTCATACTTATAAAAAAAATTTATAATTAATTCTCATTAGCATATAAATCTATCAATAATTATATTTTTTTCGTAATGTTATTAGAAAAATTATAGTTAAACACATACAAGAAAATTCTGCCATTGGTGCAGCTATCCAAATTCCGTTAGAACCTAGCAAAACTGGTAAAATTAAAATAAATGTCACCTGAAAACATAATGTTCTTGAAGCAGAAATTATCGCACTTATTAAACCATTATTTAAAGCTGTAAAAAATGATGAACCATAAATATTTATACCACACAAAAGAAATGAAAAAGAATAAATTTTAAATGCTCTTTTCGTTAATTCAAAAAGTTTTTCATCATATTTTGTAAAAATTGCTGAAAAAACTCCAGAAAGAGATTCACTTGCAATAAACATAAAAACAGAAGCAATTCCTATAATAAAAAGGCTTTTTTTGAAAATATTTTTAAGCTCTAAACTATTCTCCGCACCATAATTATAACTTATAACAGGAGCAGTTCCCATTGAATAACCTATAAAAATTGCAGCAAAAATAAATCCAACATACATAATTACACCGTAAGCGGCAACTCCATCAACACCGGCATATTTTAAAAGTTGAATATTATATAACATTCCAACAAGACTTGAAGAAATTGATGTTAAAAGTTCTGAAGAACCATTTGTAATCGTTTTAAAAAGTGCACGTGAATCCCAAGAAGGTTTTCCAAGTTTCAAAACACTTTTTTTTACGACACAAAAATATATAAAAGGAATAATCCCACCTACAAAATATGAAATATCAGTTGCAACGGCAGCTCCAACAATTCCCCATTTGAAAATTCCAACAAATAGAAAATCCAAAATGATATTTGTAAATCCTGCTAAAAGTGTAAGAATAAGACCAAGTTGCGGTTTTTCTGCAGCAATCAAAAAACTTTGGAAAATTGATTGAAGCAGAAAAGCGGTTGTCGAAGTTATAAGAGTTCTTGCATATAAAACTGAATAATTATAAACATTGCCTTCCGCTCCCATAAGGTTTGCAATTTTAGGAATAATAAACCACGCAACAAAACTTAAAATTATTCCTAAACCAATTGTAAAATAAATGAGAAAAGAAAATAATTCATTCGCCTTTTTTGAATTTTTTTCACCAAGAAATTTTGCAATTAATGCACTTCCTCCAGAACCAATCATAAAACCAATTCCATTAAAAAGCATTATGATTGGCATAATCAAATTTACCGCTGCAAAAGATTCTTTTCCGGCAAAGTTTGACACAAAAATTCCATCAACAATCGAATAAATTGATGTAAAAATCATCATTAGTATTGAAGAAATTGTAAATTTAAATAATTTTCTAAAAGTAAAATGATCAGATAATTTAATTTTCATATATTCCTCCTGTGCATTAAGAAAATGCGAGCCGTGCCGGAGCATTTTCATTACTGTGTTTTATAAAAAAGTTTGATTAGCGTAGCGTTTCAAACTTTTCTCTTATGCAATAAGAAAACGCGAGCCGTGTCGGAGCGTTTTCATTACTGTGTTTTATAAAAAGTTTGCAACGCAAACTTTAAGTATGTTTTATTTTTCTAAAAATTCATTCCGTTCTTCTTTCATAGAAGTCAATAAAAGTTCTTGAAGTTCTATCATCTTTTTATAATTTTCTAAGCCCATCCGTGAAATTGCTTTTTTTTCAAACGAAACAATTTTTTCAATCTGTTTTTCAGCAAAATCAAATCCGCTTTTTGTAAATTTTATAATTTTTGAACGTCTATCTTTTTGATTTTCTTCCAATGTTACAAATCCTTTTTTTTGCATAGAAAGAACAATATTATTCACAGTTTGCGGCGGAATTGAATAGCCATCACTTATTTGCTTTTGAGTTTGTTCTCCTTCCATAAAAAGTGCATAACAAACAAAATTAAAATTATCTTCACAATGCAAAAATTTTGTAAGCTTCGCATAAAACCGAGAAATAGAACTTACACATTTGTTTTCTCTAATTAAAAGTTCAATTTGAGTATCCATAAAAACCTACTGAAGCAGAAATTTAATCCCATTTAGGATAAAAATCAATCCCTTTTGGGAATAATTTTTCATTCTGAAATCATTTTGAAGTATTTTTTCTAAACAAAGTCTTTTTTCAACCGATAATCATTTTATGAAAAACTCAAATAAATCTAGCATTATAACTGGAGTTGTTTTGCTTTTGCTCGCAGCTCTTTTCTCAATTAGTTTGATAGTTCAATTCTTGGATTTTGGAATGGTTTATCCTACCCACAATAATTTTTTCTTTCTTTTAGGAAATCTTATTTACACTGTTTATGGTTTTTCTAGTATTTTAATTCCAGTTTTTTTATTTGCATCCGGACTTTCTTGTTTTTCTACAACTTGGACAGCAAAAAAAACAATCTTTTTATTAACCGCAATTGTTCCATTTTTTACAGCAGTTATTACAGAAAATATTTGTCGCTCAATTATTTCAATGGGAAATAAACCATTCAATGCAGTAAAAATAATCATAACTTTAATTACAGGAATTCTCCTCATTGTGATGGAATTTCTTGGAGAAAGCATTTTAGCAGATAAAATTAATGAAAAATTCTTTTCTAAGAAAAAGCATCAAACTAAAGAAAATGAGGAAAAACAAGATTTTACAAAATCTGAAAATTTTTTAACAAAATTAAAAGAAAAATTTTCTACAAATAACGCTAAAACAAATCAAATTGAAAATGAAGAAAATGATGATGATTTTTCTTTAAAATTTAAAGATGAAACTCCACCTGAAGAAGATGAAAAAATCACAAATTCCGAAAAAAATCTTACTCCGTTTGACGACATTTCTTTTGTTACAGATGATGATTTAGAAATTAGCGAAGAAGAATTAAGACAACAGGAAATTGAATTAGGTTTACGAGCTCCAATCGAAACGGAAAATTCTGAAAATAAAGTTGAAGAAAAATCAGAAGAAATTATTGAAGAAAAAAATCTTGAAAATTCATCGGATGAAAATCAAACAGAAAAAACAGAAGAAAATCAGCAGCAAAATGATGATTCAGAAATCGAAAATCCTGCAACCATAATTTCTCAAGAAGAATTTGCCGCACTTACAAATTTTGATGATGAAAATTTTGAAGAAGAAACTCAAGAAGATGAACTTGAATGGAATAATCTTCCTCCAAAACCAGAAAAACTTCCTCCAGAATATGAAGATTCCATAGAATTTGATGATTCTGCATTAGAATTTCCACCAAAAGATGAAGAATGCCCCGAAGAAAATATTGATGATGAAAAATCGAATGATTTTGTAGAAGAATATGATTTAACAAAACCAAATATTGATAAAAATATTGAATCTGAAGATTCTCCTTATTCTTCAACTCGCTATATTGATTCTGTTGTGGAAAATCCATCTTATCCGCACACAATTTCTTTAATTGATGAAGATGAAAATCCATTTGAAGAAGAAATTGTGGAAGAAAAAAAAAATCAAGAACCTAAAAAATCAAAATTTCCAGTAAAAATCAGTTTTGAAGAAAATGACTTGGAAAATGATTTTTCAGAAAATTCTACATTTTCAACAAATTTCCAAAATGAAAATCCGGAAAACAACCAATCACAAGATTTTTCTCCAGAATTTGCAGAAGAAATTCCTCTTTATAATCAAAATAATGAATTTGAAAATGTTCCAGAAAAAACTGAAAGCGAAGAAACTTCTCAATTGGAAATAAAAGCAAAAAATGTAGAAACCGAAAAAAAATCATCTTCAAATGAAAATTCCTCTAATTTTTCTGAAAATGATAACAATATTGGATTTAGTTTTGCCGCTTCAAACGTTTTTTCTGACATGGAAAAAGATATTCGAAAATCTATTCCAGAAACCGAAAGTCAATCTTTAGTTACGGAAAATACAAAACCTCAATCTGCAAATAATCTGACAGCAGACGAATTAACAGATTTTTTTAATGCTCAACAAGAAGAAAATACTCCAAAAACATCAACAATTGCTCCAAATCCACCAAAAATAGGCAATCGGGCAATGAAAAAAGGTCCATACGTTATTCCTTCAGATTTATTAATTGCTTATAAAGATGACCAATATTGGTTAATTGATGATGCAACAAAAGACGCATCCTTAAAATTAAAACAAACTCTCAGTGAATTTAATATTGAAGCACAAATTATCGGCATAAAAAAAGGTCCTGTTGTAACAATGTTTGAAATTTTACCTGCTCCAGGCGTAAAACTCAGTAAAATTGTTGCTTTACAAGATAATATTGCACTTTCTTTGGCAGCACAGTCAGTTCGTATTGTTGCACCAATTCCAGGAAAACAAGCGGTAGGAATTGAAGTTCCAAATAAACATCGTTCTGTAGTTGGTTTTCGCGAAATTATCGAAATGAATTTGCCAGAATGGGAAAAAATGTCTATTCCAGTAGTTTTAGGAAAAGATATTTTAGGAAAAGCTCAACTTATAGACTTGGCAAAAACTCCTCACATGTTGATTGCCGGTGCAACTGGTTCAGGAAAATCTGTTTGTGTAAATTCGCTAATACTTTCAATTTTATATAAACGTTCTCCTCAAGATGTAAAACTTGTTTTGGTAGATCCAAAAGTTGTTGAATTAAAACTTTATAACAATATTCCACATCTTTTAACGCCTGTAATCACTGAACCTAAAAAAGCTTTGCAATCTTTACAATGGTGTTTATGTGAAATGGAAAGACGTTATGCACTTTTAGATAGCATGGGTGTTCGTGATATTTCAAACTATAATTTAAAAATAAAAAATCAAAATATCGCGACGGAAAGGCTTCCTTACATTGTTGTTATTATTGATGAATTTGCAGATTTAATGGCAACCAGCGGAAAAGAACTTGAAACAGTAATTGCAAGATTAACAGCTATGAGCCGAGCAGTTGGAATTCATCTTGTTTTAGCAACTCAGCGACCTTCTGTAAATGTAATAACGGGTTTAATAAAAGCAAATATTCCAACACGAATTGCATTTATGGTCGCTTCTAGAACTGACTCAAATATTATTATAGATACCGTTGGGGCTGAAAAATTACTTGGTCGTGGTGATATGTTATATGCCTCTGCCTCAGATCCAGCACCAATTCGTATTCAAGGAACTTTTGTAACAGATCAAGAAGTTGAAAACGTTGTAAAATCTGTAAAAGATTATGGTGAACCTGATTACATTGATGATGAAATGTTTTCCGACGATGATGATGAACGCGGAACAGATTTATTTGGACAACCAATGGATGATGATGACCCGCTTTATGATCAGGCTTTAGAAATTGTTGTGCAAGCAGGAAAAGCAAGTGCATCTTATTTACAACGCCGATTAAGTATTGGTTATAACAGAGCCGCTAGACTTGTTGAAGAAATGGAAGAAAGAGGAATTGTTGGTCCAGCAAACGGAAGTAAACCTCGAGAAATAATTCATATTCCTTAAAAAAAAGTGGTTGAAAATTTTATTTTTCAACCACTTTTTTTTACCAATTCTTAATAGAATCTACAAGTTGATTTGCCATTTTCTGATGCGTTTTTTCATTTGGATGCCAATCACAAGCGACTCCATCAATTTTTTCATCATGAACTGGAAATTTTATAACTTTTATAGAAACATTTTTAAAGTCGTTGGAGAAAAGATTTACGGCTTCTGTTTGTGAGTCGCAAAGTTGTTGTCCCATAACTCCAAGACAAACTAAAATTTTTGCATTTGGAGAACGTCTGTGTATTGCTTCTAAAAATTGACGCAATCCGCTAACATAGGCAATTCTTCTACCTTCAACATCACGAACAAAACTTGCATCATTTGTACCAAGATTTATAATCACTAAATCTGGAGAAAATTGTTTTTCATCCCAGATTTCAGGTTCAATTCCAAGTCTTAAACTTAAAGATTTATCTTTGTAAGGCCAAATTGATGGCATAACTACACTTGTATCAGGAATTTCTACAGATTCTTCAACATATTTTGAGATAATTCCTATTCCACTCCAGCAACATTCTTGGAATTCAGCATTTAACATTTTCATTGCTAAAAATCCGTACGCTTTATCGGCTCTTTCTTGTTTGGTGGAAAATCCATCTTTTAAATAAATTCCTTCAATTCCATAACCACAAGTAATGCTATCACCAATAATTTCAACTTTTAACGCTGATTTTTGAATTTTTTTTGGTAAAATTTGTTTTCCATCAATTTCAACTTCTTGAATTCCTGCACACCCAAAATTTACTTCACTAATTTTTAAAACTCGAATAAGCACTGTTTTTTCTTTTTCAGATTCAAATAATACAACATCATTTATTTTTTCTGTAAGAATAATTTTTTTTGAAAGTTCATTTGGAAAATTTTCCCAATAAGAGCAACCTTCATAATCATCTTCATCATTCAATTCTGAAATAAAAATTCCAACAACACCTTTTGTATTATCATCAAAACGTTCTGGATCACTAAAAATTTTACAAGAAGCCTTTTTTCCTGTAAAACAAAATTCAAATCCACTTGCAGAATAATCAAAATATCTGATTTTATTGTAATCTAAATTTCTGCCATACCATTTTAAATCATTTATACCTAATTTCATAAAAACCTCTTATTTTTTTAAGAAAAAAACTTTTGAATTTCTCGTTGCTGACCAGATTGATTTTCTTTTTGGTGGAAGCAAATCTAAAGAACCTGAAACAAAACCTAATTTTTCAAACCAATCTGCTGTTTGAGTTGTAAGAATAAAAATTGATTTTGCATTTTTAGATTTTCCTTTTTCGATAAGATATTCCATCATTTTTAAACCAATTCCCATTTTTGCAAAATTTTCTTCAACCGCAACCGCTGCAATTTCTGCTTGTCCATCATCATAAAAATGAAGAGCAGAACAGGCATGTATTGTCCCATCAATTTCGTAAACAATATAATCTTCAAACGTTTGAGATAATTGTTCTTCTGTTCTCGGTAAAAGTTTTCCTGAATCTACAAAAGGTCGCATAAGTGAAAGAACTGCAGGAATATCTGTTTGTTGCATTTTTCTGATTTTTCCATAATTTTTCGCAAAAATCATTGTTCCTGAACCAAGATTACTAAAAATTTCAGTTGGAATAACGCCATCTGTTTTTCCATCAACAATATGAACTCGCGTTACTCCATTTTTACACGCTTGAACTGCAAGAGAAATTAAGGAAGATTCAGATTGATTATTTTTTTCAAAAAATTCTGCATCTTCAATACTCATCGCAGCAATATCACCATTTTCGTGAAGAGTAATTTCTTCTTTTGTAAGAAAATCTTTTTTGTTTAAATGTTTATCCCACATAACAAAAAAAAGTTTATCAGCATGAAGAGCCATAGCCACTTGCTGAGCTAAAATTAATGATGAAATATTATAAGGATGTCCAACAGAATTCCAACCGATACAAGGAAAAATCGGAATAAAACCGCTATCCAAGACATTTTTAATTGCATCCACTTGAAGTTTATCAATTTCACCAGCGGTTCCATAATCAAAACCATCAACAACGCCTTTTGCTCGCGAACGAACCCAATTTCCTATTGTCGCAGTGATATTATTCGCGGCAAGACTTGTCATCACCGTGTTAGAAACATCAAATGCAGCCATTTTTATTAAAGGCATAGCTTCTTCCGTAGTTACGCGACAATCATTTTTATATTCCCAAGAAATTTTTGCTGAAGAAAGAATTTCATCAATTCGTTTTCGTGCTCCAGGAATTATTACAACTTTTAAACCTATAGAATGAAGTAATGCAATATCGCGAATATGACTGGAAAATAATGGTGATTGAATAGTTTTATCATCAAGATAAATAACAACAACTGCATTTTTAAATTTTTGCAGATAACGAATCACATCTCTTATATTTTCCGCTGTTTTACTTTGATTTTGCAACATATCAACTTCCAAGAAAATTTCTATTTAAATTATAAATTATTTATACATAAAAAAAAACTATTCAAATAAAAAAAACTGTCTTATAATAAAAATAATTTCTTTTGAATCATAAATCGAGGATAACTATGGAGAATTATTTAGGAAAAGATATTTTTAAATTAGGATTTGGTTTAATGAGACTTCCTAAAACAAAAAGTGGAAAAATAGATATTCAACATACTTGCAAAATGATTGATAAATTTATTGAAGCCGGCGGAACTTACTTTGATACTGCATACGTTTACGACAACGGCAAATCTGAAAAAGCAACAAAACTTGCACTTGTAGACCGTTATCCTAGAGAAAAATTTTTATTAACAACAAAATTATGTGCGTGGCAAAAATGTCATGATGAAGAAAGTGCAAAACAACAATTTTATACAAGTTTGGAAAGAACAGGAGCTGGATATTTTGATTTTTATCTTTTGCACGCTTTAACAAGAACTAACTACAAAAAATATGATGATTATCACATTTGGGATTTTGTAAAAGAACTCAAATCTAAAGGATTAATTAAACATTTTGGATTTTCTTTTCACGCAGATTCTAATTTACTTGAAGAACTTCTAACTTTGCATCCTGATGTAGATTTTATTCAACTTCAAATAAATTATGCAGATTGGGAAAATCCTGATATTGAATCTCGTAATTGTTATGAAATTGCTTTAAAACATAAAGTTCCAATTACAATTATGGAACCAATAAAAGGCGGCTCTTTAGCAAATCCAATTTCTCCAGTTAAAAATATTTTTGACAAAGCAAATAAAAAACTTAATCAAAATCTTTCTTATGCTTCTTGGGCAATTAGATTTGCAGCATCTTTAGATGGAATTATCACAGTTCTTTCTGGAATGTCAAATTTGGAACAAGTAGAAGATAATATTTCTTATATGAAAAATTTTGTTCCACTTTCAGATTACGAAAAATCTGTGATAAAAGAAGTTCAAAACATCCTTTCAAATAATACATTAATTCCTTGTACAGCGTGTCATTATTGCACAGACGGATGTCCAAAACAAATTCCAATTCCAGAAATTTTCGATATTAAAAATAAAATGCAAACACATTCACTTTCTGACTGTAAAAAAGATTACATTTCTGTAACAAAAAATCGCGGAAAAGCAAGTGATTGCATACAATGCAAAAAATGTGAAAATTCTTGTCCACAGCATTTAAAAATCATAGAATTTTTAAAAGAATGTCGTATTTTTGAAGAATAATTTTACTTCTCCAAAATAAATAAAAATTCAGAAACATGAATGTCGCGTTCACGCAAATTTCTACTTCCACGAAAAGTATTGTATTTAATTTCTACAGTTTTTAGTTTTCCATATTTTTCGAGCATAGTTTTCATTTCTCCAAAACTGATAAATCCTTCCGAATTGTAAGAAATGATTGCAAATTTTGTGTCTAAATTCGAAATAATTTCTTCCATTGCATTTAAAGCCAATTTTGGTTTATTAAAAACTGAACGATTCCAATCTTGTGTGATTCCACTTATTTTGCTGATTTCCACATCAAGTTGATTTTTTAAAATCAAATTCAACATAAAATAATTTGAACCATAAGGATGCTGATTGTATGGCGGATCCAAATATGCAATATCGAGATTTTTTATTTCTTTGGAAACTTCCACTGCATTTTTTTGAAAAATCTGTAAATCACTTTCAAAATTACTAAAAATTGGCTCTTTCAACTCAATCTTTCCAAAAATTCGTGGAAGAGCATTTTTTCCGCTTGCACCAAAACAACCAATTCCAGTATTTTTATCCTTGTAAAAGCCTTTAAAAACTCCGCTTGTGTTTACGTGAATTGACGATTCTGTTATCAAAGGCGCTAAAAAATATTTTTTCAGATTTTCTTCCAAAACAAAATCATCTATCAATTTTCTATACGTGTCGATTAAAATTGCATTTTCGTGTGTGTAAAAAACACGTTCACCTTTTTGAATATTTTCATCATTTTTTGGAGCATAATTTTCTGCGATTATTCCAGAGATTTTTTCATTTTCGCAAGATTTTATAATTTCATTTCGAATTTCATTACATTTTTTTTGAGGATATTCACTTTTGTTAGAAAGATAGCAAGAATTTATTACGCAAGAATAATTTTCTAAATCGTTTGCAATAAGAAGCGAAGAATGACTTTTCAACATTCGAGAAACAATTCCAGACCCAGAAAAAATATCTGCACAAATCATCTTTTTTTTATTCAATTTTTCTGAAATTTCTACAACTTCTTTTTCAATAATTTTTATCAAAGAGCGTTTATTTCCAAGATAAGTTATGATTTGTGTCTTTAAAAAATCTGGATTTTCATTTTTCACTTTTCTGCCCCAATTTTATATTTTTACTAAATATTTTAGCATATTTATAAACTAAAAAAAATTCACATTTTTAAATTATCATAAAATAAATTTATCAAATTCTACATTTTAGATTTTCAATTAAAAAATCATTTACGATTTCTATAAAATTTGATATTTTTTTTGTACTGATTTTTTTTTAATTTATTCTTGTAACTATAAAAAAAATTCTTAGTTTTTAAATTATCATATAAATTTATGATTTTGGAGGCTTTATGAAATTTAAATTTATTTTGATTTATTCAGTATTATCACTTTTTTTTGTATCTTGCGGAAAAAATTCAACAGAAAAAACTTCTCTAAGAGCAAATAGTTTAAAAAAAATGGGACTTTCTCAAAATGTCGCTCTCGATTCCATTTCTTATGAAGATTCTTTTGTTGGAGCTGAAGAAAGTTTACCTATGCTTTCTGCTCAAAACGACGCTCCTCAAACAGAAAAAAAACTTATAAAAACTGGAAACATAAATCTTGAAATAGAAAATCTTTCTGAAAGTATTCTAAAAGTTGAAGAATGGATTTCAAGTTATGGCGGATATATTTCAAATTCTTCTAATTCTGAAAAAAATGCTTGGTTTAATATAAAAATTCCAAGTTCAAAGTTTGATGATGCAATGAATTCTGCCTGTTCATTGGGAAAAGTTTTAAATCATTCTGAAAATACAGAAGACGTTTCAGAACAATATTATGATTTGGAAAGTCGTCTTCAAAATAAAAAAACAATGAAATCAAAACTTGAAGGCTATTTAAGCAATGCAAAAGATATAAAAGATTTATTAGAAATAGAACGTGAACTAAATTCTGTAATTAGTGATATTGATAGTATGGAAGGAAGATTAAAACGTCTTTCAAATCAAGTTGAATATTCAACAATTACAATAAATTTGCAACTTCCATCAAATCATTCTGAAAATGGTTTTATTTTTCCAGATTTAAAAAACGGATTTTCTAACTTTTTATCAAACTTTTTGAATTTCCTTATAGGTTTTGTAAAAGTTTTCTTCCTTGTTATTCTTTGCGGAATTCCAATTCTTGCGGCAATTGCATTTTTCTATTGGCTTTTATTTGGCCGCATTGGATTAATTTTAAAACTTTATAAATGGCTTAAAAAACAAAAATAATTTGATATAATCTTTTTATGTCTACAAAAGAAAAAGTTTTAAAAATCCTACTCGAAAATAAAGGAAAATCTATTTCGGGAGAAAAACTCGCCCAAATTTGTGATGTTAGTCGTACTGCCATTTGGAAAGCAATAAATTCTTTAAGAGAACAAAATTGTTTGATTGAAGGAACTACAAATGGCGGTTACGTTTTAAACTCTAAACCAGATATTTTTTCCAAACAAAATATTCAATCAGAATTAGAAAAAAATTATCTTGAATTTTCAGATTCTCATATTGAATGTTTTAACGAAATTGATTCTACAAATTCTTACGCAAAAAGAATTTTAACCGAATGTGGAAATCTTCGTGACTCAAAAGGAAATCTTACAGAAGCAGGAAAAAAATATCACAATTCTATTTTTGTAGCAGAAACTCAAACGAATGGAAAAGGACGACTTGGTAGAAATTTTATTTCCCCTAAAAGAACTGGAATTTATTTTTCTATAATTTACGCTCCAAAAGGAGGAATCACACAACCTTCAAAATTAACAGCATTTTCTGCAATTGCAGTTTGTCGCACAATAAAAAAACTTTACAATATAGACGCAAAAATAAAATGGATAAATGATATTTATATAAATAATAAAAAAATTTGTGGAATTTTAACGGAAGGTTTTACAAATTTTGAAACTGGAATTATAGAATCTGCAATTATTGGAATTGGTATAAATATTGAAAATAGTTCTGAAGCGTTTAAAAATCTTGAAAATGTCGGTTTTATTTTAGATTCTCAAGAAAGAGAAAATTTTCCTACAAGATGCGAACTTACTGCAAATGTCGTTGGTGAAACTCTAAAAGTTTTTGAAGAAAATTCTGAAAATCTTATTCAAGAATATAAAAATCTTTCTTGCACAATAGGACAAACTGTAAAAGTCCATCCTATTATTAATGATGATTCAAGTGCATATTTTGCAAAAGCAATTGATATTGATAATGACGCTGCTCTTGTTGTTCAACTTGAAGATGGCAGAATAAAATCTCTAAATTCTGGAGAAGTTACTTTGCACAATTCAAATTAGATGTAGAATAACGAGAAGAACAAAAATATACTTCCTGCTAAGAAAATTATATTTCCAACAAGATGCATAAATTTTATTTTTCTTAAATAATAGAAAACTGTTCCTCCAATATAGAAAATTCCTGCAAGAATTAACATTGTAAAACTTATTGGAGAAAGAACTTCAAATAATTCTTTTGCAAAAATCAAGCCGATTGAACCAGAAACTACATAAAGAACTAAACATGCTTTTTCCATTTTTATTCCGCCAATAGAATAAAGCAAAATTCCTGTAAAAACTAAAGCCCAAACAATTCCAAATAAAATCCAGCCTCTAGCACCTTGAATTTTTGTAATTGTATATGCTGTGTATGCAAAACCAATAATTAAATATGAAAAAACATGCGTTAAACGACTAAAAACATCTTTTGCTGTAATATTTGTAAGTGCATGACTTAAAAGTGAAAATAAATACATTAAAATCATACAAGAACCAAATAAAGAATAACAAACAATTGTTAAACTTCTAAAATCCATTCCTTCTGTAATTCCTAATGTATCTAAAATTGAAATTCCTGCAATAAAAAGAGCAAAACCAATTCCTTGTATGATAGAACTACTAATTTCTTCTCCAAGTGTAAAAATTCTCTGCTTTTCTGCAAATTCAATTTTCTTTTTTGCTGCTTCTATTTTTCTTTCAGAACGACGTCTTGCTTTTTCAGATTTAGAAAAATCTACAGCAGCATATTTTGCTTTTAAGCGTTCTGGATCTTTTGCATATTCAATACTAATTTCTCGAACATTTTTTTCATATTCTTGTTTTAATTGATGAAGTCTAGATTCCTTTTTTTCTTTAAGACAACGTAATGTCGTTTTTCTTTTTGCCTTTTCAGCAATTTTATCTTGTCTTGACATAAAAACCTCACTTATTTTATAAACTTACCGACATTATGACATTTTTTACGGATTTTGTCATTAAATTTATCTTTTATATAGTTCATAAAGCAAAATTCCAGTTGCAACAGAAACATTTAAACTATCAATTTTTCCAACAGTTGGAATTGAAACAATTTTATCGCAATTTTTTCGTAACAATTCTGCAATTCCAGAACCTTCACTTCCCATTATTAAAACAGATTTTTTTGCAAATTTTACTGTTGTAAGATTTTCTCCACCAGCATCTGCTCCGTAAATCCAAAAATCTGATTCTTTTAATTTTTCTACAACACTAACAAGATTATTTACAATTGTAAAAGGCACCCAAGCTGATGCTCCTGCACTTGTTCTACCAATAACTTCATTTTCCAAAATATTATTAGCACTGTTGTGTTCAGGAATAATAACAAGATTTACTCCAAATTGATCGCAACTTCGTAAAATTGCACCAACATTATGAGGATCTGTTATTCTATCAAGAATTACAACTGTTGAATTTTCATCATTTTTATGTTCTTTAATCCAAGAATCAAAATCAACATTGTTTAGATTTTCTTCTTTTAGATTTTCTATTTCTAAAACAATACCTCTATGGTCTTGAAGAGAAATATCTAAATTTGAAACCATCTGATTTAAAACTTTTTCATCAACTTGGCTTGCTTTTATATTTGATTTTTTAGCAAATTCAAGAATTTTTTTTACACGAGGACCAATTTTACTATAAAAAATCCGAACGTTTTGCGTTTCTTGAACTTTACTAAATGCTTTTATTTTTTCTTCAATAGAATGAAATCCGGTTATAACTTTTGACATTTAAAATTAACGTCCACAACATTGTTTATATTTTTTTCCAGAACCACATGGACATGGATCATTTCTACCAACTTTTGCACCAACTCGTTTTACAGTTGTTGGAATTACATTTCCTGCAACATATTTCCAATCATCATTAATCTTTTTAAATAAAGAAATTTCGTGATGAATATCGTGCATATTGTGAAGTGTATAATCTGCCTCAAATTCTACAATTTGTTCATCATCTTTTTCGCCTTTTTCTGTACGAAGAATTTTTAATCCATTCCATTGAGATTGTTTACTCCAATCTTCCGTTGCTTTTCGGTCAATTTCAGCAATTCCTTCGCCTTCTTCACAAGAATTGATAATATAATCAATTTCATGCTTTACATAAGATGAATAACGTGCTCTCATACATGCTTCTGCAGTTGGAGCTTTTACTTTTCCTTTAATAATTGGTTCACAACACTCGCTATAAGATTTTCCAGAACCACATGGACATAATTCATTTTCTTTACTCATAATAAATTTATTTTAATATATTTTTTTATACTCTACAAGATTATTAAATTGTATTAAAATTGAAATATGAATAAAAAATCACTTGAAATATCTGAAAATAATCTTATCACAATAAAAAATTGCAAAATTGAAAATTCAAAAAATATTCTAATTCCTGAAATTTCTTGGGAAATGAAAAAAGGTGAATCTTGGCTTTTTATTGGCACAAACGGCGGTGGAAAATCTGATTTTATAAACGCTTTAGCAGGAAACTTAAAAATCACACAAAATTTTCAATCAGATGATTTATCACTTTATTCAAATCTCTTTGAAAAATCTTGTGAACTCGTTTCGTTAGAAAAAGCCGCTAGTCTTATTCAAGAAGAACGTGAAAATGATGAAAGCGAATATACTCCAGGCGGAATTGATATTGGCAGAACTGGCAGAATTTTTATTGCAGAATCGCTGGTTGGAAAAATTAAAAAAAATCAATCTTTGCCAGAAGAAGCAAAACGTTTAGAAAGTTTTCCCGCTGTAAAATTATGCGGAATAGAAAAAATCCTCGACCGCGGACTAAAATATATGTCTACTGGCGAAATTAGACGTACACTTTTGGCAAAAGCCTTAATTTCTGGGAAAAAACTTTTAATTTTATCTGATCCATTCGCTGGTTTAGATGTTGAAAGTCGCACAATCCTTTTAGATTTTATAAACACAATTCAAAAAAAACAAATCACAAATATAATTTTAACAATGGAAAGATGGAATGAAGTTCCAGATGCCATCACCAATGTTTTAGAAATTTGTGATAAAAAAATCAGTTTTTGCGGAACTAGGAAAGATTATGAAAATCTTTTAAAGGAACGAAATAAAAATTTTGAGAAAACAAAAAAAATAGAAAAAGAAATTTTTTCAAAAGAATTAGCAAATACTTTGCAAGAAACACAAAATCTCCAAAATGAAAATTCCAATTCAGAAGTTTTGATTGAAATGAATCATGTAAATGTTGGTTGGGGAGAAAATAAAGTTTTAGTTGATTTGAATTGGAAACTTTACAAAAATGAACATTGGCTCATACGTGGTCCAAACGGAAGTGGAAAAACTACTTTTTTGGAATTAATCACAGGTGATAATAAACAAGTTTATGCAAATGATATTCATCTTTTTGGAATAAAACGCGGTTCTGGAGAATCCATTTGGGATATAAAAAAACAACTTGGAATAGTTTCGTATCGTCTTCACGTTGAATACAGAATGTTGGGCGGAATCTCACTACAAAATGTAATTATTTCTGGATTTAAAGATTCTATCGGACTTTATGAAAAACCTTCAGATATTGAAATTTCTGCCGCAAAAAAATGGCTTTCTTTAGGAGGATTTTCAGGCAGAGAACAAGAAAATTTTGGAAATTTAAGTTATGGCGAACAAAGAGCCATTTTGATTTTACGTTCTGCGGTAAAATGTCCACAAATTTTAATTTTAGACGAACCTTGTCACGGTTTAGATGAAGAAAATCGAGAAAGAATTTTAAATTTACTTGAATTAATTGGTGAAGGAAAAACTTCTACAATGTTACACGTTACTCACGAACAAACAGAAGTTCTTTCTTGTGAAAAACATATTCTAGAACTTTGTCCAAATAAAACTCCAATGTATAAAATTATTTCCTTATAATTATAGGTTTTATATGAAAAAAATATTTTTATTTATCATCTTTTCTACAACGATTATATTTTCTTCTTTTGGAAAAACTAATAAAAAGCAAAAATATAAACTCCAAAAACCTTATGGAAATCCTGTGGAATTTTCAGAAACTTGGGGATATGTTATGCAAGGTAGAGAAAATTTCTACAACGAAAATCTTCCAATTACAGATGTTTGTTACTTTGCCGCCGATTTTAATTGCTACGGAGAATTGATTGATATTCCATCTAGAACAAATTTAAAAACATCACAAAATACAAAAGTTCATTTAGTTTTTATTTGTGATAGCCTTTCTCTCACTCATTTTTTAATCAGTTCTGAATTTGGTTTACGAAATTCAACAATAAAACAAATGATAGATGCTGTTAAAGATTTCGATGGACTTCAACTTGATTTTGAACTAATTCCACAAAAAGACAGTGCAATCTTCTTTGATTTTATCACAACCTTAAAATCTGAACTTGAAAAAACTTACGGTAAAAACAAAAAAATGTACACAATTTGCGTTCCTGCAAGAACTAGACTTTTAGAAAACGATATTTTCCCTTATCAGAAATTTTCAGAGATTTTTGATAGAATTTTCGTCATGGCGTATGATGAACATTGGGCTTCGAGTAGACCAGGCCCAATAGCGTCTTTAGATTGGTGTGAAAAAATCGTAAATTATGCAAAATCTACAATTCCAGAAGAAAAATTGATTATGGGAATTCCTTTTTACGGAAGAACTTGGGTTGAAAATTCTCCTCAAGGTGCATGGATTTTTGAAACATTAAACAAAAAAATGATTGAAAACAACGTAAAAAAAATAATTTATGAAGATGAAATTCCAACTGTAGAATATAATCAAACTGTAAAAGTAAAAGGTTATTTTAACGATGTTTATTCTCTAGTTAATTTGTGCCGTTTGTATGAAAATCAAAAAATCGAAAATATTGGTTTTTGGAGAATTGGACAAGAAGATTATGATTTTTGGGATTGGCTTATTTTAAAATAAGTAAATCAAACTCGGATTGAGAAATATACGTATTTTTATTAAAATATAAAAATCTATTAACCTTTTTGTTGGAGTAATTTTATGATTTTTTCACCAATTGAAATTCAAGAAACTGTAAATATGTTTATGCGTCAAAAATTGGATATCCGCTGTATCACAATGGGAATTTCCTTATTTGATTGCATTGATTCTAATTCCAAAAATGCTTGTTCAAAAATTTATGATAAAATTATGAAAAAAGCGGGAAATCTTGTAAAAGTTGGACAAGATATTGAAAAAGAATTTGGCGTTCCTATTATCAATAAACGAATTTCTGTAACTCCAATTGCATTAATTGCTGGGGCTAGCGAAGCAAAATCTTACGTTCCTTACATAAAAATTTTAGATAAATGTGCTCACGAACTTGGTGTAAATTTCATTGGTGGATTTTCTGCTCTTGTTCAAAAAGGGATCACTCCTGCCGACAGAATTTTGATTGACTCTATTCCAGAAGCACTCGCTTCTACAGAATACGTTTGTTCTTCTGTAAATGTTGGTTCTACAAAATCTGGAATTAATATGGATGCCGTAAAACTTATGGGAGAAACAATTGTAAAAACTGCTGAAGTTAGTAAATTTTGCGAAGTTAACGGATGTGCAAAACTCGTAGTTTTTTGTAATGCTCCAGAAGATAATCCGTTTATGGCAGGTGCATTTCATGGTCCTGGAGAAGGGGATTGTGTTATAAATGTTGGCGTTTCTGGTCCTGGTGTAATTTTAGCTGCTGCAAAAGAATACAAAGGAAAACCAATCAACGAACTTGCTGATGGAATTAAAAAAATGGCATTTAAAATCACACGAATGGGACAATTAGTCGGTTCTGAAGCAGCAAATCGTCTTGGTGTTCAATCTGGAATTTTAGATTTATCTCTTGCACCAACTCCAGCGGTCGGAGATTCAGTTGCAAGAATTCTTGAAGAAATCGGACTTGAAGGATGCGGTGCTCCAGGAACAACAGCCGCACTTGCAATGCTCACAGATATGGTAAAAAAAGGCGGAGTTATGGCAAGTACAAATGTTGGTGGACTTTCAGGTGCATTTATACCAGTTTCTGAAGATGAAGGAATGATAAACGCTGTACAAAAAGGTTCTATTTGTTTAGAAAAATTAGAAGCAATGACAACTGTATGCTCTGTCGGTCTTGATATGATTGCAATTCCAGGTGATACTCCAGCCACAACAATTTCAGGAATTCTTGCTGATGAATTTGCAATCGGCATGGTAAATAATAAAACCACCGCTTGTAGACTTATTCCAGCTCCTGGAAAAAAAGCTGGAGAATGGGTTGAATTTGGTGGATTACTTGGAGGTTGTCCTGTTATGCCTGTTAGCAAATTCAGTTGTGCAGATTTTATCAACCGCGGAGGAAGAATACCTGCACCAATTCATTCATTTAGAAATTAATTCTATTTATCATCTATCTTGCTGCTAAAAAACGCTAAACAAAAGCCTGCGGCAAGACAGATTACACAAACAAGAACCAAAATAAGATTTTTTAAATCTGGGAATCCTGGAAAAACAGCAAAGAAAGAACCAAAAATCAATCCAAAAATACAAGCATAAGTTGCATTAGAAAATCTTTTTAGTAAAAAACTAATCATTTTTGCTCCACACAAAAGACCAATAATTACACCAATTCCATTTGGTAAAAGAAGAAACAAAGCGTGGAAAAATTTTGATGGTTCAAAAAGAGCTGGAATACAAGGAACTACAATTGTATAAACACCCATCATCAACATTAAAAGTGAACCAGAAATTCCAGGAATAATCATAGCAATCGCACCTAAGATTCCTGCAATAAAAATCCTAACTTCAAGTCCAAAAGTTATATTTGGCATTGCATCGCTAGTTATATTTTTTGAATATTTTGTTTGTAAAATTGTAAAAATAATAACAACTGCAAAACCAATTAAAGCACAAACTACAATGCTTACAATTTCACCTGTAGATAATTTATTTTCTTTAGAAACTTCATTTTCAGATTTTATTTCATCTTTTTTTATCATGAGCGAAAAAATCATGGGAAGACTTCCTAAAACTAATCCGGAAAAAAAGTAATTTGTTTGAAAAGGAAAATTTGTATACAAAATTCCAATCAATTTACTAAAAATCAAAATGCCTACCAACATTCCAGAAAGTAAAGGGAAAACAAATTTTTTATTTGCCCAAATCTTTTTAAAATTTAAAGTGATTGCATTTACAAATTTATCATAAATCCCAAAAACGACCGCTAGTGTTCCGCCAGAAACACCAGGAATAATGTTTACCATTCCAATGGCAATACCTTTTAAAAATAATAAAAACAAATTCATTTTTAAAATATATATATATTTTGTAAGTGCGTCAATTGTGATAAAATTTCACTATGAAACTTTTAAAAGTTGAAGAATCAGATTTTTTACATATAAAAGAATTTCTTCTTCCTTACGAACATAATTGCGTAACTTTGTGTGCTTATGTTAGAAAAGAAAGTTCTTTTATTTATGCAATCATTTTAGGTGAAAAAATAAATACGAAAAATGATATTCTTGCTGTTTTTTACATAAATGGAACAATTCTTCACTGTATTCCAAAAGATGATTGCAGAATTTATTCAATTTTTGAAAATTTTATGAAAAATCAAAAAATAAAATCTATTAATGGAGAAAAAAAATCAAATGAAAAATTAATCTCATCTATTTTTCCTGAAAGAAAACCTTTTCAAATAAATTCGTATAAATTGATGATTTTAGAAAAAATTGTTCCAAATCCACCAGAAAAACTTAGTTGTGATACAGAAATTCGACGTTGCACAGAAGATGATTTAGAATTACTTTTTGATTTACAAAAACAATACATAATAAAAGAAGTCGCTCCAATTGGAAAACAAGTTTCAGATTTAGAAGTAAAAATATCTTTACGAAATATTTTAAAAAATCAATTAGTTTTTGCTTTGTTTGATGATGTAAAACTCGTTTCAAAATCAAATACTAACGCAATTGGATGGAATTTTATTCAAATTGGCGGAGTTTTTACACATCCTTTTTACAGAAAAAATTATTATGCTTGGAATTTATTAAAAATCCTCTGTGACAGAATTCAAAAAAATGATAAAAAGATTTGCCTTTTTGTAAAAGAAAAAAATCTTCCAGCAATAAAACTTTATGAAAAACTCGGATTTTCAGAAATAAATTCCTTTGAAATTGCATATTTTTAATAAAAAACTGTTACTTTTTTTATACTTATCACTTTATAATATATAAATAATTTTGAGAGGTATAAAAATGAAAACAACAAAAACTATTGTAAAAAGTGTAATTATCGGATTGGCTTTTATTTTTGCAGGTTTTACAGCATTTGCTCAAGAGTCGATAACTAATTCATCTTCAGAACAAACATCTGTAATTTCTAACGAAAAAACAAAAACAGCAACTGGAAAGGTTTTTCTAAAAACAAAAAAAGGAATTGAAACGCCTTATCTTTTAGTAAACGGAAAGAAAAAATATAAATTAGACACAATTGCTGGTTCTGAAATCACACAGGATTATCTAATTTCTTTGGAAGGAAAAAGCATTACGGCAAGTGGTTATCTTGATTCAAAAGGAAAAATTATTTCTGTAACAAAAGTAATTGACCTTTCAATAATAAATTTTCCTGGCGACGCAAAATAAATTTTTAAAAAATTTTAATTAAACAAAAAGATTATTTAAAAACAAAATGCACCTCCTAAAGTGGATATAAAATCAACTTTAAGAAGTGCATTTTCTATGACTAAATATTGCCGAGTTTCCCCGACAATATCATCATTTATTTGTTTTCTGAACGAATAACAGCTTGAGCACCAGCAAGACGAGCAAGTGGAACACGGAATGGAGAACAAGAAACATAGTTCAAACCAATCTTGTAGCACAATGCGATAGAAGCTGGATCTCCACCATGTTCTCCACAGATTCCAAGGTGAAGGTCTGATTTTTCAGAACGACCTTTAGCTTCAGCAATTTCCATTAATGCTCCTGGACCATCAGCGTCTAATGTAGCAAATGGGTCATCTTCCAAGATTCTCTGATCAAGGTAAGAATTAATGAATTTACCATAATCATCACGGCTGAAACCGAATGTTGTTTGTGTAAGGTCATTAGAACCGAATGAGAAGAAGTCTGCAAATTTTGCAACTTTATCAGCAGAAAGAGCTGTTCTTGGGAATTCAACCATAGAACCAATTTGGAATGTAAGATTTGTTCCAACTTCTGCATTTACTTTTGCAATAACAGCTTCTGCTTGTGCACGAATTTGTTCAACTTCACGATAAGTTACAACATTTGGAATCATAATGCGAACATCATGTTTTGCACCTTCTTTATCCAATTGAGCAGTTGCACGAGCAATAGCTTCAACTTGCATTTCGTAAATTTCTGGGTAAGTAATTGCAAGACGACATCCACGATGACCAAGCATTGGGTTATGTTCATCAAGAGCAGCAACTTTTGCTTTTAAAGAAACTTTATCTATTCCAAGTTTTGTAGCAAGTGCTGTAAGTTGTTCATCACTTTCTGCCTGAATAAATTCGTTTAATGGTGGATCCAAAAGACGAATTGTTACAGGATGTCCTTCCATAGTTTTGATGATTTCGTAGAAATCTTTTTGTTGATATGGAAGAATTACTTTTAAGTTTTCTTTACGAGCTTCTGTTGTTTCTGAAACAATCATTTTTTGGAATGCTGTAAGTTTTGGTTCATCAAAGAACATGTGTTCTGTTCGGCAAAGACCAATTCCTGCTGCACCAAAGCGGAATGCATCTTGTGCATTTTTAGGAGTATCTCCGTTTGCAAGAACTTCAAAACCTTTAACTTTCTTTCCAGAAGCTGTAACACGTGAAGAATTTTCACGAACTTCATCAGCCCAACCTAAGAATGTTTCGAGGTCGCCAGAGATTTCTGCTGGTTTTACAGCAACTTGACCTTCGTAAACTTTTCCTGTTGCGCCATCAATTGTAAGGAAATCACCTTTTTTATATTCTTTTCCATTTACAGAAACAGTATTTTCATCTTTGAAAGTAACAGCATCACAACCACAAACACAAGGAGTTCCCATACCACGAGCAACTACAGCAGCGTGAGATGTACGTCCACCAGTTGAAGTCAAAATACCTTGAGCTACAGCCATACCAGCAATATCATCTGGAGAAGTTTCTTTTCTTACGAGAAGAACTTTCTTTCCTTCGTTTGCCCAAGCTTCAGCTTCATCAGCTGTGAATACAATCTGTCCACAACCAGCTCCAGGAGAAGCATTTAAACCACTTGCAATTTCGATTGCTTTTTTAACAGCATCTTTGTCTAACTGTGGAAGAAGTAATTGATTTAATTGTTCTGGTTCTACGCGGAGAAGAGCAGTTTTTTTATCAATAAGTTTTTCTCCAACCATATCAACTGCCATTTTTACAGCTGCAGCACCTGTACGTTTTCCGTTACGACACTGAAGCATATAAAGTTTGCCTTGTTGAACTGTGAATTCCATATCTTGCATATCGTGATAGTGTTTTTCAAGTCTTTCACGAATTTCACAAAGTTCTTTGTAAATAGCAGGATTTTCTTGTTCAAGTTGAGAAAGTTTCTGTGGAGTACGGATTCCAGCTACAACGTCTTCACCCTGAGCATTCATAAGATATTCACCCATGAATACGTTTTCTCCAGTTGAAGGATCACGACTGAAACATACACCTGTACCAGAATCATTACCCATATTTCCGAATACCATAGCCATTACAGTTACAGCAGTTCCTTTAAGAGCACCTTCTTTAATGTTGTTTAATTTACGATATTTGATAGCACGTGGATTCATCCAAGAACCGAATACAGCTCCAATTGCTCCCCACATTTGTGCTTTTGGATCTTGAGGGAAATCTTCACCTTTTTCTTTTTTATACATTTCTTTGTATTTAGAAACGATTTCTTGAAGTTCTTCTGTTGTAAGATCTGTATCGTTTTTAATTCCACGATGAGATTTTACTTCGTCAATAATTGCTTCAAATTTATCGTGATCAACGCCCATTGCAACATCACCATACATCTGAATGAAACGACGATAAGCATCCCAAGCAAAACGTGGATTATTTGTTTTATTAGCCAAACCAATAACTGATTTGTCGTTAAGACCAAGGTTAAGGATTGTATCCATCATACCAGGCATAGAAATTGCAGCACCTGAACGAACAGAAACTAAAAGTGGATCATCATCAGCACCAAGTTTTTTGCCCATTGTTTTTTCAAGACGTGCAAGATATTCTTCAACTTCCTTATCCAATCCATCTGGATATTTTCTTCCTAATTTGTAGAATTCCTGACAAACATCTGTAGAAATTGTAAATCCTGCAGGAACAGGAAGACTTAAAGGCTTTTTAGCCATTTGTGCAAGGTTTGCACCTTTTCCACCGAGTTCAGCACGCATTTCTTCTGAACCATCAGCGTCACCGTTACCAAAAAAGTAAACATACTTTGTTTTAGCCATCGATTTTACTCCATATAAAAAAATTTTTATTTGCTAATTAATAGGAATTCTTATTTTACTAAGATTTTATATAACAGTCAATTAAAAGAAGATTTTTGCAAAAAGTGGGGCAAAACTATTTCTTTACAAAATTTTTTGATAATTGTAAAAAAATAAGTGAATCTATTGACAAAATATGATTTTATGCTATTTTTAAATCAAAGAGTGGTCCTACTTAGTGGACGATTCAAAACAAGACTGATAACAGTCTTTTACAAGGCTTTCTTTTTTTTGAGAAAGCCTTTTTTATGTATTTATGAAAATACTCGATTCAGACATAAGCAAAACTTCCCCAAAAATTGTAATAGTAGAAAAAACATATCTTTCATATCTACATAAATTTGATAATCGAGTAAGCCTCAAAAATGATCGTCCCTATGTAGGACTTTCAGTACAAATTAATAATAAGATTTTTGTTATTCCTCTTACTTCTCAAACGACTCAAGAACGAAAGAAAAAAGGATTAAAAAAACGAAACTCTCTTACAACAACTTTTATAAAGGCATCTGGAATTGAAATTTCAGATTTACTTCATAACAATATGATTCCAGTTCCAAAAGAACTTACACAAAAGATAGACATAGATCCTATAAAAGATACTTATCTTTCTAATGAATATCGTTACATTCGTAAACATTGGGTAGAAATAACAAACAAATCTTTGATGATTTATCTTGAACGATATAACATAGAATCAAGAAATAATACTTTTTTACAATCAATTTGTTGTGATTTTAAAATGCTTGAAGAAAAGTGTGATAATTGGATAAAAAGTCATATTAAATTTAATTAATTTTTAAGATAATACAATTAACTTAGATTTGAATTTTCAGGGCAAACGCATTATAGATTTTGCAAGCATAAAGCAGACATTTTTCGTTTTTTGAACAGTAAGATTCTTCTTTTTTGTTGCGATAGGCAGGTCTAATCCTCTTAACAGATTCATAACCAGTTTTCTTATGATATTCAAATTCTGCGCGCTGTTATCTTTTCTTACCCAGCAATAATCTTCATCAAAAACAGTATCCAATACCCAGTGCAGATTGTTTTCTATGCTCCAGTGCACCCTCATGGCTTTTGCTGCAAGCCTTGCATCCGTGAGACTTGTAATGAAATATCTTGACTCCGTGGATTTCCCGTCCTTTGTCAGCCTTCTGTTTCTGACTATGCCGATATCACAGAGATTTTTCCACCCAAAAGAATTCTAATGTTTTTAAAGATTCTTAAATACTATACACTGTTAAGTAGGTATTTTAAAAGTTTTTATAATGCGTTTGCCCTGATGTTGCAGCTTACCGAGGAAACTATAGAATATATGGTAAAGACTTATTCCAATTTGGGAAAAGAGTCAGAACTTTACGATTTCTTTATTTTTTATTATGGAGATAGTCAATCATTTGATACTGTAGATGAGCGTTTTGAACTAGTAATTGCACCATATTTAGATAGTTTTATTTCTTCTCAATTACGAGATTTGATTGAATGTTGTAATGAGAATTCTCAGATTTATAGAAGATGGGTTGCATATTCTTCAAATACAAAAATAGCAAAAGCCATTTTACAGAACCTCGGAAAAGACTTTGATTTCTCTGAATACAATAATTTTGACTTTGATAAAACCATATTGGAAGAGAAAGATTAACTATCCTGGACGGAGTAAAAGGGAATAGTGGCTCTTTTGAAAAACTTCATAGTGAACAATGAAATAAAAAATTTTTTTATCATTGCGGTAAAAGTCCTTGCACTTTTATGACACAGAATTAAAACCGAACAAAACGCTGACACACTGTTATAGCTTTGCTGCAAGGCTTTTAACATTCTGATAAAAGCCTTGCAATGGTTTGCTGATAGCCTTGCGGAGTTTTGCCGCTACGCTTATTCAGTCTTTCTATAAGCCTTCTGGCGGAATTAAAATCTCCTGTCTGGATAAGATATTCTGCGGTCTCTATTTCTTTTTTTGTTTTCAGTTCCTCTGTTAAATCTGCAAACTTCGGGTCTTTCTGAGCCATTGCTATTGCCCTGTCATAATAGGAAAGCCCGCGTTCAATATTATGCTTTATTTTTATAAGATACAGTCCGTAAGTTGCGGTATTGCATGGATGAAGCGGAATTGTCGGAATAAAGTCTTTTAGTGTATCCTTGTGAATTGGCTCTCCCAGTTCAAGGCTTGTAAAAACGATGTTGTTTATAACCTGGACTGTGTGGTTTCCGTGCGGATAGTTTTTGTGCAGATTTTTTAAGAATTCAAGGCATTTGTAAGCCAAAGCTTGGTTCTGGGATGTAAGCGTTAGAAGTCTGAGCAGGTCGTTGCAGGCAAAAAGTTTTAATGTAAGGCTTGTTGAATCAAGCATGAATACTGGATTCAAGAAATTAAAATAAGTTTCATAGTCGCCGGTTGCAAGAAGCGCCTTCCTGTATTCCGCAAAGTAGTTCAAGTAGTTGTCTTCTGAAAGTTCAAAGCCTTTCGCGCCGTTTGTATTTTCAAAAAGAGAAAGCGTTTCTTTGTATTTTCCCTGTGCGTTCAGAATTTTCATATAGTTTGTCAGGATGATTTCCAGCTGTTTTGATTTTTCTTTTTCATTCTTAAAGTTTTTCTGCCCATTGAATTTTTCAAGTGATTTTGCAATGTTCCGTTCCGCGCGGTCATATTTTCTTATGCCTGCATTGCAAAGCGCAATGTTGTTCCAAACTGCGGCCGGGTTTGTTCCGTCTTCTATAAGGGAACTTAGCCGTTCCAGCGCTTCTCCGTATTTTTCTTTTACAAAGGAACATTTTGCATGGTTGATTGCGGCATCAAAATAAAAACCGTCTTTCCGGGCGGTGTTAAGGTTCAGGTAGCGGGAAAGTATTCTTTCTGTTTTCTCAGGAGCTTTTTCCAGGTTCAGGTTGATGTACAGACGCAAGGCAGGCGTGAAACTTAAGTCAAGGTGAACAGCCATGTCGCACCAGTAGAATGCTTTGTGCAGGAGCGAACGTTTTTCTGTGGCAAGCACAAGATATAGCATGCTCAGGGCAAGAGCAGACTGCGCTGTATTCTGCATATAAAAAGAAGCCCTTAAATAATGGATTGCTTTTGCGGCATCGCCTTTTTTCATAAAAAGAAATGCGTACTGGAAATAAATTTCATAAGGTATCTCATCGTGCTCGTCTATGTAATGGCATAAGGCTTTTTCCGCATTCGCAAAGTCATTCCTTGAAAGATACCAGCCGGAAAGTTTTCTTGCAGTTTCCGCGGTGTTCAGATTGTAAAGAATCAGAAGATTTGAACCAACCCCATAAAATAGGACACCCACGGAGGTGTAAAAAATATGGGT
>SAMEA104315437__coassemble_150_pt1 | contig 74248 bp, 63 predicted proteins | sample SAMEA104315437__metabat2_low_PE_023 | metagenome-assembled genome bin SAMEA104315437 (sample SAMEA104315437) | gut metagenome | biome: Monkey gut; feature: monkey-associated habitat; material: faeces | place: China | collected 2013 | reverse complement strand
GTCCGAACAAAAAAAATGGTAGTATGAAATTGTCCAAAAAAGTGGGGTCAGTTCATTCCCGCGCTTTCGCTCCGCTCAACCGCGGTCGCTATGTCCGGGGTTCCAGCTTTCGCTTCCATTGCGCCCGTTCCGCATCCGCTCCACAGCCGCAACGCGCCAGGCGCGCCCCTACCAGCGCTAACGCACCGTTACAAATAAAATATCAGAGGAATAAAAATAAATAAAATAGAAGATTTTTCTAGCCAGTATAAGTTTTAGTTATAGTGAAAAACTATAGTTTATAATCCCAGCATTTTGATTCAAGCAATTTAATAATTAATTTGTAGCAAGGTTCTAAAATTCTGCAATTATGTTTATAACAGCCTTTTTTACAAACTTTCTTTTTTGATTTTATCAAGCATTCTGTTTACGCCAAGCCGGACTTCTTCAACAATTTCTGCTGCCATTTGGGTGCGGATTTTTTCGTTTTCGGGGGTTTCTTCTATTATGATGGGTGTTTCGTCCTGCGGAATGAAAAGCTGATAGACTTCTACTTCAAGGGCTTCGGCGATTTTTACGAGTGTGTCAGTTCTCGGAAAGCGGCGACGACCTTCAATGTCATTAATATTTTGAGATGAAACACCAATTTTTTCTGCTAATGTTTCCTGAGTATATTTTCCATTTCTGAATTTCTTTATATTTTCTGAAAAAATCTTTCTTAATACCTCTTCTGTCATACTTGCATTTTGCAAGTGAAAAATGATATTTAACACTAGCGATAACTTTTACAATGTAATATACTATCATATTGCAAGTGATAAATAAAATTCCGCATTTTGTAAGTATATGGAACAATCAGTACAGGAACCTCCGGCAAAAACACAAATATTTCCCTTCTCAGAAAAAATCCTTTCTGTTCTGCTTTTGGACAGAACGACTGGAAAAAATATCCTTTGGGCAACAGATGATTATGCACCGATTAATGCAAAATCACAGATTCAACTTTTTCAAATAACAGGTACTAATTTTGAGCAAATAAAACCACGTATCCAAAAACAAAAGAAAGAACAGCAGATCCGGACGCGAAACAAGGCGGAAGTTTTTACTCCAAGCTGGATTTGCAACGCTCAGAACAATCTGATTGATGAAGCATGGTTCGGGAGAAAAAACATTTTTAACACTGAACTTGAAAAATCATGGAAAAGTTTGCCTGAAAAAATTTCTTTTTCAAATGACATAGAAAGCGGACGCACCTGGCAAGATTATATAAAAGTTTCGTGTCTTGAAATTGCCTGTGGGGAAGCTCCTTATCTTGTAAGCCGCTACGACTGTGTTACAGGGAGAAGCATAAAGCTTTTAGAGCGAATCGGTCTTTTGGACAGAAAAATGCGTGTTGTCCTGGAAAATGTAACAAATGAAGCAGAATATTTTTTGTGGACGATAGTTGCTTTTCAAAATATTTACGGCTTTGAACTTCAGGGCGATAATCTTCTTCTGGCACGCACAAATCTGCTTCTTTCATTCAATGAATATTCAAAACACTTTCTAAAACGCCTTCCAACAGAAGAAGAACAGCTCAAGATTGCAGAAATAATCAGCTGGAACTTATGGCAGATGGACGGACTCACTTTTTCGACTCCTTTTTCATCAGGCGGCGACGGCTCTCAAGGTTTCCTTTTTGAAGAAATGAATACAGTTGAAAATTTCCCATGCAAAATCATGGACTGGAAAGAAAACAAAATCATTCTATATAAATCACTTTTGAAAAAGCGGAGAATATAATGGCAGATTCAGCAGAGAAAACTTTCAAAAATACATTTTCTTACAAACTGATTTATATTTTTTCAATTACAGATGATGCACATTCAGGAAGCGTAAAAGTCGGCGATACAAAACTTGATACAGATTTAACGCAAGACCGGCTTGCTCCTAACTGCCGAGAACTTAATCAGGCAGCTCTTGAAAGAATCAAATCTTATACAAAAACTGCTGCAGTAAGCGTCACTCTTCTTCACACAGAACTTGCAATCCGGACAATTCAGAAAAAAGACGGAAGCTGGAGTACGGAAAGTTTTCGTGATTATGATGTACATCGGGTTTTAATAAATTCTGGAATAAAAAAGAAAACTTTTAATGGAGAAAAACTTGGAAATGAATGGTTCTGCTGCGATGATGTTACGGCAATAAAAGCAATAACTGCGGTAAAACACGGAGAGGCTGCAATAGACAATCTTATTTCGATGGATAAATTTATTCCAATTAGTTTTCGCCCTGAGCAAAAACAAGCCATTGAAAAAACAGTCCGGCAGTTCAAAAAATCCCCTCGCATGCTTTGGAATGCAAAAATGCGATTCGGAAAAACTCTTTCAGCTCTGGAAGTTGTACGCCGCATGAATTTTGAACGGACAGTTTTAATTACTCACCGTCCAGTTGTTGATGACGGCTGGCATGAAGATTTTGGAAAAATTTTTACAAAAGAAGACAAATACCGCTACGGTTCCAAAAAGTCTGGAATTGAAATCGACGACCTTGAAAAGACTTTCAGAAATGATAAAAAGCATTATATCTATTTTGCATCAATTCAGGATTTGCGTGGTTCAAAAATTGTCGGAGGAAAATTCGACAAAAACGATGAGGTTTTTAACATCGACTGGGATTGCGTAATCATTGACGAAGCACATGAAGGAACGACAACTGAACTTGGTGACAAGGTAAAAAGCATTTTGTTCAAGCCTCAAAAAGGAACAAAACTCCTGGAACTTTCGGGAACGCCTTTCAACATTCTTTCCAGTTACGAAGATGATGATGACAGCGTGTTCACCTGGGATTATGTTATGGAACAGAAAGCAAAACAGGAATGGGAAGAAACTCATTTTGGCGATTCAAACCCATATTCCGATTTGCCGGAAATGCGGATGTACACTTACGATTTGGGAAAACTCATAAAAGGGAACTTTGTTGATGCAGGCGATAAGGCATTCAATTTTGCAGAGTTTTTCCGCACCGACAGAGCAGGTTCATTTGTTTACGAAAAAAATGTAAATGATTTTTTAAATCTTCTTACAAAACAGGACACGGAAAGTCTTTATCCATTCAGCTGCAAGGAGTACATTAATCTTTTTCATCACACATTATGGATGGTGCCGGGAGTAAAAGAAGCTTTGGCATTGCAGCATTTGCTTGAAAAACATCCTGTGTTCTGTAATTTTAAAGTTGTGAATGTTGCAGGCGACGGAGATCCCGATGATCCGACCGGAGAAGCTCTTGAAGCTGTACGAAAAGCAATTAAAAATGCAGGCGATGATGATTACACAATCACATTATCTTGCGGAAAACTTACAACAGGCGTTAGCGTAAAACAGTGGACTGCTGTCTTTATGCTTTACGGAACATATTCAACAAAAGCTGCCGGCTATTTGCAGACGATTTTCCGAGTACAAACACCGTGCAACGATTATGGCAAAGGTAAAACCTGTGCTTATGTTTTTGATTTTGCACCTGACAGAACGCTCAAGATGGTTACAGATGCCGTAACGCTGAATTCAAAAGCCGGAAAAACAAAAGCTGATGATAAAAATCGTCTTGGTGAATTTTTAAATTTCTGTCCTGTAATCGGAATTGAAGGCAGTACAATGAAACCTTACAAAGTTTCAAGCCTTCTTCAGCAGTTAAAGTCCGCTTATGCAGAGCGTGTCGTTACAAAAGGATTTGACGATGCAGGCATTTACAATGATGAACTTTTAAAACTTTCAAAAGTTGAATTAGAAAAGTTCAGTGCATTGCAGGCGATAATCGGGCAGACAAAAGCAAACAAAACTGGTGACAAAATTGATGTAAACAGGCAGGGACTTACAGAAGAAGAATACGAGCAGAGTTTATCGCAGCCAGAAAAACGGATACAAAATGAACTTACACCAGAAGAACAGGCATTAAAAGAAAAACTTCAGGAAGCAAAAAAGCAAAGGCAAAGTGCCATAAGCATTCTACGAGGAATTTCAATCCGTATGCCTCTTTTGATTTACGGAGCAAGAGGAAAAAACGGAGATGAAATTCCGATTACAGAAGACATTACGCTTAAAAAATTTGTTGAACTTGTAGACGACACTTCATGGCAAGAGTTTATGCCACGTGGCGTTACAAAAGAAAACTTTGCCGACTTTGAAAAATACTACGATGAAGATGTTTTTATTGCAGCCGGAAAAAGAATCCGTAATCTTGTTATTGCGGCGGACAAACTTAATGTTATGGAGCGGACGAAAAAGATAGCGGAATTATTTTCGTACTTTAAAAATCCCGACAAAGAAACTGTTTTGACTCCATGGCGCGTAGTGAATATGCACTTGGGCGACTGTCTTGGAGGATATTCATTCTTCGACAAAGATTACGAACAGCCTTTAGGGGAAAACGAACCGCCTCATTTTATCAACATAAAAGACGTAACGGAAAAAACACTAGGCAACAGCGAAGCAAAGATTCTTGAAATTAACTCCAAGACAGGACTTTATCCTCTTTACTGTGCTTACTCGATATTTCGGGCAAAGAAAGCAAAATCAGCGTCGGTTGAGCAAAGCTCTGCGATGATTGAGCAAAACAGCACGATAGTTGAGCCTGTCGAAACTACCACCGAAGAATCTCTCTGGCAGGAAACAATCCGTGAGAATATCTATGTAATATGCAAAACACCAATGGCAAAAGCAATTACACAAAGAACTCTCTGCGGATTTACAGGTACTAAAATCAACGCCCATGCTTTTGACCATCTTGTAAACGATTTGAAAAACAAAAGCGACACTTTCATAAAAGACATAACATCAGAAAACTTCTGGAAAAAAGGAAATGGAAAAATGGAATTTGACGTAATCGTGGGAAACCCACCGTATAATGTAAACGATGGAGGTGGTGGTCAAGGAGCAAGTGCATCTCCTATATATAATATTTTTATTGAAAACGCAAAAAAGATAAAACCTTCTTACATTTCAATGATATGTCCATCAAAATGGTTTTTCGGAGGAAAGGGACTCGAAACTTTTCGAGAAGACATGCTTTCTGATAAACGGTTGTGTTATATTCATGATTATCTTGATGCAACAAAATGTTTTCCAAATGTTGCTATTGCTGGTGGTATTTGTTATTTTTTATGGAATAAAAATCATAAAGGTGATTGTAATACTGTTTCAACTATTGAGGGTGCAACAGTAAGTTCTATCAGACCACTTCTTGAAAATGATTGTGATATTTTCATTCGATATACAGAGGCGATTCCGATTTTAAAATCTGTACAGTCAAAAAAGGAGAAATCATTCTCAGAGCTTGTCAGCATTCGTAATCCATATATTTTCGCAACAAATTTTCGAGGAAAAAAATCCGGTAAAATAAAATGCTATAACAGTGATTCATTTGGTTATGTTGGAGAAAAAGATATAAAAGGTGATAAATCGTTACTTAATAAATTTAAAGTTTTTGTATCTTATGCAAATGGAAATGCTATTAAAAAAATTCCTTATGCAGTTATTTCAATTCCATTTATTGGTAAACCAAATGAAATTTGTACTGATACTTATCTTCAAATTGGTCCCTTTCAAAATCAAGAAGAATCAGCAAATGTTTGTTCTTACATGAAAACGAAGTTTTTGAGATTTTTGCTTTGTCTTAAAAAAGGATCACCTGTTGCTTCTAAAACGACTTACACTTTCGTTCCCATTCAAGACTTCAGCTCAAACAGCGACATCGACTGGAGCAAATCAATCCCAGAAATCGACAGACAGCTTTACAAAAAATACAATTTCTCCAAAGACGAAATCGACTTTATTGAAAAGATGATTCGCCCGATGCTGTAGGCATCGATGTTAATAACTTCCTTGCTTAACACGACGCGAAGCGACGTATTAAGCCGATGGAGTAAGAATTCCTATAAAGAATTACCTATTTTCTTTGTATTGTTTCAAAGTGTCTCCGCGGAGTGTTACAAACTATCTCCCGAGCATGGAGATAGATAAAGTAAAAAATCATCCTTTTGTATTTCATAAAATGTGAAAAAACTGAAGATTGAAGTAAAACTGTAGTTTCATAGAAGTCAATATTTTTTATAAATCTTCTGCCTTTTTAAAAATGCTTCAACCATAAATCAAGTCAATCTGAGAAAAAAGAGCGGCAAATTCAGGCTCGTTGCGTTTCAGGCAGACGCAGTAGAAAATTACGTTCAGCTCGGGGTCGGTAAAGTGCACCATAACGCGGTTTTCCGGGATTTTGTATTTCTGGCTTGAAAAATTTGTCGCAAACGCCGGAATATCTGCAAGGGAAACAAGTTTTTTCAGGGCGTTCAAATCGTTCTGGTCAAAAAATTCCGACTTGGGAATAAGCTTCTTCTTCACGTCGTACCAAAAACCGATTTTGCTGTACACAAGGAATTTTTCTCCGTCAAATTCTTTTATGGAAGCCTCTTTTTTATCCGCAAGCCGGTGGTTTTTCGGAAGAAGAGCGTACAAATCCTCCTCAAAAAGCCTGTGAAATGAATATTTTTCCGCGTCTTTCGGAGGCTTCGTTGTAACAATCATTCTGAACGCGCCGGAATCAAGCTTCTTGTAAAGCTCCTTTTCATTGTCCGTAAGTTCGTGCTTCACCGTCATTCCCATAAAAACCTGCGAAATAATCGGGCCAAGCTCAATAATCGGCATTGGCGCAACCGAACCAAAATTGAACACGCGGTGCTTCATCTCGTACTCAACAACTTTTTCCTCAAAGTTTTTTTCCGCCTCAATGACCTTTTTCGCAAGTTCCGCCGCCGCCTTTCCGTTCGCATTCAAAGTGATTTTATTCTTTGTGCGGTCAAAAAGTTTCACGTCCAAATCATTTTCCAGCTTCTTCATCGAACGGCTGAGCGCCGGCTGCGAAACCGCAAGTTTTTCCGCCACCGCCGTAAGCGTCCCGTACTTAGCAAACGCCGCAAGCTCGTTCAGCACATACATTTCCACCATGCAAAAAGATTAACACAGATTCCGCAGATTTTCCACTGATAAAAGACTGTCATTTAAAAAAGCGGGGCAGGGCAGAACAAAAAATCGTTTTTGCCGGCAAACAAGTTTTTCTAAAAAAATGAATGATATTTACGCTTTTATGAAGGAAAAATTCGGGCAACTGGGATTCGAACCCGGGACCTCTAACTCCCGAAGCTAGCGTGCTACCAGCTGCACTATTGCCCGAATAAAAACGCTTACAATAATATACAAAAATTGTTGTAATTTCTAGTAGAAAAGTAGAGGCTTATTCTTTGCACTCCCAAAATTAATTAATAGAAATTAAATCTTTTACAACTTCGCCAGCAATAATTAATCCTGCAACTGAAGGAACAAAAGCAACGCTTCCAGGTGCAATTTTATGATTTTTCATTTCAGTTTGGGAATTATTTTTTTTGACGGAAGGTTTTTCTTTTGAATAAAGGACTTTTACATTTTTAATTCCACGTTTTTTACATTCTAGACGCATTACTCTAGCGAGTGGACAAACACTTGTTTTTTCAATATCACTGATTTCAAATTTTGTTGGATCAAGTTTGTTTCCGGCTCCCATGCAAGATATGATTTTTGTATTTGATTCTTTTGCTTGTAAAATTAATTGAATTTTTGCAGTAACTGTATCTACCGCATCAATAACGTAATCATAATTCTTAAAATCAAAAAGATTTTTTGTTTCTGGAAGATAAAAACATTTAAAAACATTTACATTTGCATTAGGATTTATATCTAAAATCCGATTTTTCATTTCATCAACTTTGTATTTTCCTAAAGAAGAATGAGTTGCGATAATTTGTCTGTTTAAATTTGAAAGGCAAACTGTATCGCTATCAATCAAATCAAAATCTCCAATTCCTGTTCTTGCTAACGCTTCGGCAACAAATCCACCAACTCCGCCAATTCCAAAAATTGCGACATGTGATTTTCCTAAAATTTCTAAAGAATTTTTTCCAAGTAAAAGTTCTGTTCGCGAAAATTGATTTTCCATATTTTATCTATCATATCATTTTGAAAGTTTTAAATCATTTAAATAAAATCTGATTAAAAAAAATATTGAAAAAAAATAATATACCTACTAAAATAATAGGTAAAGTTTTATTCTGAGGTGAAAAATGCTTAAAATTTCGACTCGAGGTCAATATGCACTTTTGGTTATGACAGATTTGGCTGAACTTGAACAAGAAAAATATATTCCTTTAAAATTACTTTCTCATCGTCACAATCTTTCTACAAAATACGTAGAACAGATTTTAGTTCAACTGAGCAAAGCTGGACTTGTAAACGGTTTGAGAGGAAATAATGGTGGCTACAAACTTGTAAAAAATCCAAAAGATTATAAAGTGGGAGAAATTCTTAGAGCGTTAGAAGGTGATTTATCTCCAAGAGGAAATTCGGGCGGAAATGCTTTTAGTAATGTTGGAAATAATTCTTTTTGGCAAGATTTTGAAAATCTTATAAATAATTATGTCGATTCGATAACTTTAGAAGAACTTGCTGCGAAAAATAAAGAATTTAACGGTTTTGATTATTGCATTTAGAAGATTATAATTCAAAAGTACAATTTATATTTCCATTTTCAATTTTTACTTTAGTTTCTGCTCCCATAACAAGAGGCATATCTGGATTAATATGTCCGATATCAGCATCCATAATGATAGGAACATTTAAATCTTTTAAAACATCTATAATTGCGTTGTATTGATTTACACCCATAAAATCTCGTTTCCAGGCGGTTAAAGGTCTTCCAATAATAAAACCAGATGCTTTTTCAAACCAACCAGATTCTTTTAAATGCCAAACTGAACGTCTTATATCCATTGGACTTAAATCACAAGCTTCTAAAGCCCAAATAATTTTTTGATTTTCAGAATTAAATTTTTCCATAAAATCAAAACGAGTTCCACAAAGATTATTAAGAACATCAAGACATCCGCCAAGTAAAATTCCTGAGAAGTTTATATCACAAGCATCTTGCGGATAGATTTTTAATTCCTTTTTTTCTTTTTGTTCGTCTGAAAGATAAAAATCTGGATATCCCCACACCGAATTTTTTTTGCCTTCAAGAATTTCTAAAGCATCTTTTTGAGATTGTTCCCAATTTCTTCCGAATCCACTAAAATTAGTTCCATAAATTGATTTAACTCCGCAGCCTGTAACTAATGGAAAAATAAAATTTGTATTATCACTATGTCCCATAAACCATTTTGAAGGTGCATTTTTTATTCTTTCAAAATCGACATAAGATAAAGTTTCGCACATAAGTTCTCCACCGCTTGCAGAAATAATTACATCGATGGAAGAGTCGCAATAAAAATCAGTAAGTTCTTTTGCAGCATCTTTAGGATTTGTACTAATTCCAATTCCATCATTTTTGAAAACGGTTTCACCAATTTTTAATTTGTATCCGAGTTTTTTGAAACGTTCTTCTGCATTTTTAAAATACGAAAGATAAGGTTCTTCTGCACAACCGAAAGAAGGAGCTGTAATTCCAATTGTGTTGCCAACTTTTAAAAATGGCGGAGTTTTTATTTTATTCATAAAAATAAGTATAACTGAAAACTAAACTAATCACAATTTTTTTATCAAGAAAGATTAAACAAAAGCGATTTTGGATTAAAAATCATTTAAAATATCTTTTAGCTCTTGAGTTGAAGAAATTACTGTTCTTTTGAGTTCAACTGGAGTTAAAGTTTCTTTAATATTTTGAGGCATTTGAGGAACTTCTCCAATTACGTGCCTGCAATATTCGCTACTCAATGAAGGATGAATTTGTGAAATTAAAACAATAGTGCCGTTTTCATCATAAATTTCTTGTTTTGCCTCTTTTATGGAAGCGTAAGCAGAAGCTGTTCCTTTATCCGCAAATAATCCATATTTCATGTAAAGTTCTTTTGCCGCTTTTTCGCGTTCTCTTTCTGAAACTTCTGTTGGATAAACAAAATTTCGCATCATTAATTTGTTGTGACCAAAAAAAGATTCTAATCGTTCTAAATTTGCAGGAATGATTGGATTTGTTGTTCCGCGTTTTTTCATTTCTACAAAAGAATCTAAAACTTCTGGATTTCCTAGCGAATTGCAAGAAAGACTATCGGTTGAAGGTAAATAAAATCCAGTGAGGGGTAGTGCAAATCGCCAGCTGTATAGTCCTGCCATTAAAGTTCCATAATTTCCAGCATCACAAGCATAATAAATATCGCTATCAATTTTATTTTTGATTTGTGCAAAAGAATAAGGATAATAAAAAATTTGACCCATAAGGCGACAAACATTTGTTGTATTTGCAATAGTGATATTATGTTTTTCAACAAAATCTTTATCTGAAAAAATATCTGCAATTTTGCTTTTTATTTGCGATTCTGTTCCGTCCATTTCTACAGGAAAAATATTTCCACCATTCCAAACAAAATCTTCTTCAGAAAGTCCTCTCACAGTTCCTTTTTTATAAACTAAAACCGCTTTTAGATTTTTTTTACCTCGTAAAATTTTTGCAAGTAAAGAACCTAATTCTCCGTGAGTAAAATCTAAAAAAACAGATTTTCCGCCATTTAATTCATGAGTACATTCTAAATAAGAGCAAAGATAAGAAACTCCAAAATCTCTGTGATAGCCTGTAAATCCATGATAAAGTTCCAAATTAAAAAGATTATCATCAAGTTGAGTTACGATTGGAGAAAAAGGAAAAGCAGAATTTGCAATTGTTTCACAGATGATTGGTGAAAATTCATCTTGAATAAAAGCAGAAGTTAAAGTTCCTGCAATAGATTTGAAAGAAGTATTTTCATCAATGTAATAAATCCATCTACGTAAATCTTCAATACTTTTTGCGGAAGGTACAAAAACGCCTCCATCTTCTGGAATACATTTTTCTGTTGCCTGTGAAAAATTTACTGATAAATTCTGATTTCTAGTACTTGTAAATTGCATAATTTAATCTTATCGGATTTAAAAAAAATATGAAATAGGCAAATAAGTGTGAAAAAATTTTATTCATCATCTAAAAATAAATCTAAAATTTCTTCAAGCTTTTTGTATTCTGCTAAATCTTTTTTACGGAGTTCTGGTTCTGCTCTAATTACAAAAACTTCTGCATAACTGTCCAAATAATCATACACATTACCAATTTCTTCTTCATCTAATAATGCTAAATCATCAAGCGATTTTACAGAACTCAAAATATTAGTTAAATCTGAAATGACATATTCAAAATCTTCTTTTATTTCTTGATATTCTTCTGAATTTTCATTTTTCACACTTTCAAAACTATCTTTCATATCTAATAGGATTTTTTTTAGAGTTTCTATGAAAAAATCATCCATTTCATCTTCTGTCATAAAAAGTCCTTTTTAAAATGAGATTTTATTTTGTTAAATCTTCACCAAAATATTTTTTTGATATTTCAGAAAGTTCTCCATTTTGTTTCATTTCTTCTATTATATTATTAATTTCTGCTCGTAAACTTTCAGTTTCATCACCTTTACGCATAGGAATTGCAACACGACTAGAATTTTTAGTTAAAGCTGCTATTTTAAAATTATTGTCTGGTTTGATTTTTTGATAATAATAAAAAGTTGCATTATCGTTTAAGGTTGCGTCTGCCCGACCTTGTTCGACTAATTCTAAAGTTTGGTCAAAACTGTCAATTGTGATAACGTTTGCTCCAAAATTTTCTGCTAATTCTGCGTAAGTGCTTCCAATAGAATTTGTAGTTTTTTTGCCTTTTAAATCTTCATAAGATTTTATATCATCATTATCTTTTTTGACGATTAATGCAGTGTGAGTAAAAGCATAAGGCTCTGAAAAATCATATTTTAGATTTCGTTCATCAGTGATTTCAACTCCATTACAAGCAATGTCGTATCTTTTTGCATCTAATCCTGCGAAAATTCCGTCCCAATCAGCTTCAATAAAATTCGCTTTTACGCCAAGTTTTTCTGCAATTTTTTGACCAATTTCAACATCATAACCAACTAATTCATTGTTGGCATTGTGATAAGTCCAAGGAGCCCAAGTTCCTTCCATCGCAATTGTGATTTCGCCTTTTTGTTTTATTTTTGACAAGAGATTTTCTTCTGATGTCGATTTTTTTGAGCAACTAAAACTTAAAATTGTAGAAAGTAAAACAAAACTTGTAAAAAATATTTTTTTCATAAATTATTCCTTTTTTTTATTTTATGATTTTTAATGATTTTCTGAAAGTGATTTTAAAAATTCTTTTGTCCGATTTTCTTTTGGTGATTCAAAAAATTCTTTTGTAGAATTTGTTTCAATAATTTTTCCTTCATCCATAAAAATTATTTTGTTAGAAATATTTTTTGCAAAATTCAATTCGTGAGTAACGATTATCATTGTCATTCCTTCATCTGCAAGTTTTTTTATAACATTTAAAACTTCACCTATAAGTTCTGGGTCAAGTGCGGAAGTTGGTTCATCAAAATAAATAATTTCTGGAGAAGTTGCTAAAGCTCTTGCAATTGCAATTCTTTGTTGTTGTCCGCCACTCATTTGATAAGGATAATTTTTAAATTTTTCAGATGGAATTCCAACTCGCAATAAAACATCTTCAGCAATTTTTTCTGCTTCTGATTTTTTCATTTTTCTAACTGCAATCAGTCCTTCTGTTACATTTTTTAAAACTGTTTTATTTCTGAAAAGATTAAAATTTTGAAAAACAAATCCGGTTTTTTTTCGAATTCGTAAAATATCTTTTTTTGAAATATTTGGGAGATAAAATTTTTCATTTTCAAAAATAAGTTCACCATCATCTGCCTTTTCTAAAAAGTTAATGCATCTTAAAAAAGTTGTTTTTCCGCTTCCGGAAGGTCCGATTATAGAAATTACATCACCTTTTTTAACAGTAAGATTTAATCCTTTTAAAACTTCAGTTTTATCAAAACTTTTGTAAAGATTTTTTATAGAAAGCAAATTCTGAGAATCTTGAAAATTATTTTCCATAATTTAAATATCACAATTTTTAAAATGAAAGTCAAATTCTATCGTATAAAAGTTATCGTTTTAATACATCTTCAAAAACATTTAATTTTTTCTCACCAAACCGTTGAAATTTTGTGAGAAGAGTTGAAATTAAAAGATAAATTAAGGCAACTTCTATATAAAGTGCGAGTGGTTCGTAAGTTCTTGCGACAATTCTTTGAGTTGCCATGAACATTTCTGTAACGGTAATATTTGCTGCAAGAGAAGTTTCTTTTACCATTGCAATAAGAGAATTTGAAAGTGGAGGAAAAGCTGTTCTAAATGCTTGAGGTAGAACAATTCTTGTTATTACTTGAAAATAATTCATTCCAACGCAATAACCAGCTTCTATTTGTCCGATTGGAACAGATTCTAAAGCGGCTCTCATTGTTTCTGCGGAGTAGGCACCTTCGTTTAAAGAAAAAACTAAAATTGCGGCGGGAAATGGTTCTATCATAATTCCTAATTTTGGAAGACCATAAAACACAACGTATAATTGAACAAGAACAGGAGTTCCGCGAGCAATCCAAATATAAAAACGGGCAATGTCTTTTAGAATTTTTATATGAGAATATTGAACTAAAGCAGTAAAGATTGCAATTATTAAAGAAAAAAAGAAGGATATTAATGTAAGAGGGATGGTCGCTGTTAAACCGGGTAAAAGTATTTTCCAAAAAGAATCAGTTAAAAGTTCAAGTAATCGTTGGCTCATATTATAAAAATATATATTTTTTTATTAGAAGACAAGTCTTAAATGATTTTATAAAATATGATTTGTACACATAATTTTTCTTCCATAAAGCAAAACAAACTATAAAATTTAGAAAGATTGTGTTATAATTTTGTTTATGGGAATTTATTTTAATCCGGGAAACGAAGTTTTTAAGAAAATCATGAGCCAGCCGATTTATGTTGATAAGTCGGGAATTATTTCTGTTTTAAATGATATTATGGAAAACGGAAATGAATATCTTTGTGTAAGCCGTCCTCGCAGATTTGGAAAAACTGTAGTTGGAAATTTAATTTCATCATTTTATTCACGAGGTTGTGATTCTTATTCGCTTTTTGATGGAAGTAAAATCAGTAAAGAGCAAAATTATGAAAAATATTTAAATAAATTAAATGTCATCAAACTTGATATAAATTCAGAATTACAAAATACAGAAGACAGAGAAAATTTAATAAAAATCATCAATAAAAAAGTTTCTACAGAATTAGTGGAAGCATATCCGAATGTTTTGCTTAATGAAAATGATTCAATTGCAGATAATATTATAAAAATTTGGGATAAAACAAAAGATACATTTGTAATTATTTTAGATGAATATGATGTTTTAGTTCGGGAGTCGGTGGAAGGTCATATTTCAGATGAACTTTTCAAAAAATATTTAGGCTTTCTGAATGGACTTTTTAAGAGTGATACAGTTCGACCGGCGATAGCACTTGCGTATTTGACCGGAATTCTGCCAATTGTTCGTGAAAAAATTCAAAGCAAATTAAATAATTTTGATGAATATACAATGCTTGATTCTGGAGAACTTTCTGAATTTATTGGTTTTACAAATGAAGAAGTTCAAATGTTGTGTAAAAAATTTGATGCAGATTTTTCAGAATGTAAAAGATGGTACGATGGCTATAAACTTGGTGATTTTGAACTTTATAATCCGCGTTCTGTTGTTCAATCAATAAAAAAGAAAAATTTTGCAAGTTATTGGAGTGCGACAAGCACATTTGAAGTAATAAGTGATTATATCGGAATGAATTTTGATGGGACGAAAGAATCTGTAATCAAAATGATTTCTGGAAGCAGAGCGGATGTAGATGTAACGAGTTATAAAAATACAATGAACGATTTTAAATGTGCAGATGATGTTTTTACGTACTTAATACATTTAGGGTATCTTTCCTACGATCCTGTTGAACAGCAATGCTATATTCCAAACCGCGAAGTTAGAGGAGAATGGGCGACAGCAATAAAAATTTCAAGTGATTACAGCGTAACTAGTAAAATAATTCAGACATCTAAAGAACTTTTAGAGGATACAATAGACGGAAATGAAGAGGCGGTTGCACAAAGTTTGGACGAAAGTCATATCCACGTTTCCAGCAATAGAACTTACAACAACGAAGACTCCTTACACAGTGCAATTTATCTTTCATATTTTTATGCTTTGAATAAATATACGTGTTTTAAGGAACTTACAACAGGAAAAGGATTTGCAGATATAGTTTATGTACCTTTTGTAAAAAATTATCCAGCAATGGTGATAGAATTAAAACATAATAAAGATGTCAGAAGTGCAATAAAACAAATTAAAGAAAAAAAATATTCAGAAGCACTTTCAAATTATTCAGGAGAACTTCTTCTTGTAGGAATTACTTATGATGAAAAGACAAAAAAACATTCTTGCAAGATTGAACATGCTGTGAAAGAGTAAAATTTATCAGACAACTTTTTGCAGATTTTTATATTTTTCGTATTTTGAAAGTCGCAATTTTTTTATTGACGAGAAAAACTTATACTGTAAAATATATTTATGCGAATTTTACATACATCTGATTGGCATTTAGGAAAGACTTTTCACGAATATTTTTTAATAGAAGATCAGCGTTTTGTTTTAAATCAAATTCTTGAAGTTATAAAAAAAGCTGAACTTGAACAAAATCCTTTCTCCGCGCTTATCGTTTCTGGTGATATTTATGATAGAGCAATTCCTGCGGCAGAAGCAACGACTCTCTTAAGTGATTTTTTAACAGATTTAGTAGAAAAATTTCCATATCTTCACATTTTTATGATTAGCGGAAATCATGATAGTGCGAGTAGACTTTCTTTTGCGACTTCATTTTTGGAAAAACATAATATCCATCTTGCAACTTCTACAAAAAAAATTCTTGAACCAATTATTCTTGAAAAAAATGAAGAAAAGGTTGTATTTTATCAAATTCCGTTTTTACAACTAGGTTCTATAAAAAAAGAAAATTCCGATGAAATTCTTAGAACTCAGGAAGAACTTTTTTGCGAAATTTGTAAACAAATTAATTTACTTCATTCAAAAAAATATGAAAATCTGCCTTCTGTCCTAAATGCACATCTTTTTACGCTTGGAAGTGTTCATGGTTTTTCTGAACGCAGCAATATTGGAACCGCTGAGCAGGTTGATGTTTCTATTTTTAAAAATTTTACTTACGGAGCGTTTGGTCATATTCATAAATTTCAAGTTTGTGATAAGCAGCATAAATGTTATTATTCAGGTTCTTTGTTGCCATATAATTTTGATGATAGTCCAGAATCTGGAATGTTAGATGTTGAAATTAAGAGTAAAAACGAAATTCCAACTGTAAAACGAATTTTTTTTGGGCCTCTTCATAAAATTGCGACTCTTGAAGGAAAATTTAGTGATTTTATGGATTTTGAAAAAAATAAAAAATATCTAAATGAACATAAAAATGATTTTCTCCAAATTATTTTAACTGATGAAATTGAACCGCGGGAACCCTTTTCAAAATTAAAAAATATTTTTCCAAATCTGCTTGTGCTTTCTTCAAAAAATCGGGCAAATTCAAAAATGAATTTTTCAATTCAAAAACGAAAAGAAGCAATTTCTTCAAATGATTTTGGTCAGATTTTTACTCAATTTTTAAATGATATTTACGGAATTCAAGAAGATTCAAATCAAATTTTAGACTCTGAACTGATAAAAAACGAAAAAGAATTATTTGAAAAAGAAGCAAAAGAATTAGAGTGTGAGGATAAAAAATGAAACCTGTAAAACTCCACATGAAAAATATCGGTCCATATTTAGATGAAACAGTTGATTTTTCTAAATTAGATAATATGTTTTTAATAAAAGGCGATACTGGTTCTGGAAAAACTTTTATTTTTGATGCAATTACTTATGCACTTTATGGAAAATTGTGCGGAAATCGGGCAAATCACGAAAATGATTTTAAAAGCCGATACGCAAAAGAAACAGATGATTCTTTCGTAGAATTTACATTTGAAGCAAGTGGAAAAAAATATTTTATTCATAGAACAGTTCCTTTTTATTATAAAAATCGGAATGGAAAAGAAACAAAAAAAACAAAGGAAGTAAGTTTTTCAGAAATTAAAAATGATAAAAAAGAAAATTTTTTTGGAAAACTTGAAGAAATAGATAAAAAAATTCAACAAATAATTGGTTTGAATGATAAAGAATTCGCACAAATCATTCTTCTTCCACAAGGAAAATTTGCGGAATTTTTGCATAAAAATTCAAAAGATAGAGCAGAAACGTTAAAAACACTTTTTCCTGTTGAATTTTATACAGATATTACAGAAAGAATTAAGAAAAAATGTGATGATGCAAATTATAAATTAAATCTTTTAGAAGAACAAATCAAATCTACAAAAAGCGAATTTGATTTTTCAAACGCAAAAGAATTTATCAAAAAAAATGAAGATGAAATTTTAGATTTACAAAAAAAAGAAAAAGATTTTCAGAAAAAAATTACAGAAATTGCAACTTCAATAGCGAACTTAAATCATAATTTAAAAGAATCTTGCGAATTTGAAGAAAATCAGAAAAAATTTGTGGAATTGCAATCACAAAAAGAAGAATTCAATCTTTTAAATGAAAAAATTGAACGTGCAGAAAAATCTCTTCATTTAAAAGAATTTATTACAACAAAAGAAAATGCAGAAGAAAATAAAAAATCAACTTTAGAAAAATTTGAAAATGCAAAAATCGAAAGGGAAAATAATCAGAGAAATTTTGATAATTTAGAATTAAAGAAAAATGAAATGAAAAAACTTGAAGAGAAAAATCAACAAGATTCTGGAACTTTTCAGGTTTTAAGTAAAAAGATTGAAGATGCAAAAGATTTACCAGATTTGCTAAAAAAAGAAAAAGATTTTGCAATCAATATAGAAGAAAATAAACAAAAACAAAAAGTATTAAACGAAAAATTAGAACAAGAAAATAAAAATCTTGAAAATAAAGAAATTCTCGAAATTACAAATGAAGTAAATGAAAATTTAAAAAATCTGACAGAAAATAAAAATTTATTGGAAGATGAAATTGAAAATTGTAAAAAGCGAGATAAAATCTTAAAAGAAAAATCTGAAAACGAAAATGAATTGCAACAAAAAAACGAAGAATTAAAAATTGAGGAAGAAAAATTAAATCGTACAGAAAAAACTATTGAAGAATTAGAAAAAAAATCTGAAGAGCAAAAACTTAAAAATCAAGCGTATTCCGTTTCTGTTTTGCTAAAACCGAATTTTCCTTGTCCGGTTTGTGGTTCAAAAAATCATCCTTCTCCAATAGAAAAACCTTCTGGAATTTTGGATTATACAGAACAAATAAAAACAAACAAAGCAAATCTCGAATCAATTCAAAAATTAATTTTAAATTTTCAAAAAGAAATTTCTAGTTTAACACAGAAAAATCAGAATTTTGAAGAAAATTTAAAGGAAATCAAAACTCAAAGCAAAATAGAAAATCTTGAAGTCGAATTAAAAAATCTTTCTGAAAAAATTATAAATTTAGAAAATAAACAAAAATATATAAAAATTTGTGCAGAAAATATTTCGAAATATAAAACAAATCTTGAAGAAATAAAAGAAAAATCATCGGAGCAGGAAAAAGAATATCTTTCTGTAAAAACAAAAAGACAAACTCTTGAAGAAAATCTTGGAGAGTCACTGGAATCTGCTTTGAAAAAACAAGATGATTTAAAAAACGAATTATCAGAAAATACAAAAAAATATGAAAATTGGGAAAATGATTATAATTCTACAAAAACTGCTTTAGAAAAATCAAAAACGAAATTTGAAGAATGTCAAAAAAGTTTAGAAGATGCGGAAAATAAATTCTTAATTGCAGAAAAAAATCTTTTAAAAAAAATAGAACAATCAGATTTTAAAGATGAAATTGAAGTAAAAAATGCGTTTTTAGAAAATGAAGAAATTGAAAATTCGCGAAAATCTTACAATGAATATAAAACTAATTTAAAATCTTTAGGTGATGTTGTAAAAATTGGAAAAGATAAAAATTTAAAATCTTCTAAAGAAATTTCTCTTGAATTAGAAAACGAAAAAAATCACGAAGTTGAAACAACTCAAAAAATGGAAGAAGTTAGAAATCTTCTTGATGCGAAAAAAAATGAAAATGCAAGATTTAAAAACAATTTTGAAAAATTTGAAAAAATCAAACAAGAATATGATGAACTTGAAAAAGAAATCGCTCCTTTGCAATTATTAAATAATGATTTGTCTGGAAAAAATCCTCAAAAAATGAAATTCGAAACTTGGGCTTTGGGAATGTATTTTGAGCAAGTTGTGAATTTTGCTTCTCAACGTTTTTTTGAAATTTCTGATGGTAGATTTTCTTTTGAATTGAAAAACGAAAAATCTTCGGGAAATAGTCACAGCGGACTTGATTTGCGAGTTTTTGATAGTCATTCTGGAAAATATTCGGATTCGGCAGAACTTTCTGGAGGAGAAACTTTTGAAGCAAGTATAAGTTTAGCTTTAGCTTTAACAGATGTCGTACAAAATTCGAGTGGCGGAATTCAACTAGATTCACTTTTTATTGATGAAGGATTTGGAACTTTAGACCCAGAAACTTTAGAAAAAGCAATGTTAGTTTTATCTGAACTTGGAGAAACAAAAATGATAGGTATGATAAGTCATGTTAGCGAAATGGAAGAATTCCCAGATATAAAATCGTGTATAAAAGTAAATAAAACAAATCAAAATTCTACGATAGAAATTGTGTAAAAATTCAGTTTTTATGAAATTACTTTTTCATACTTTCTCTAAAATCATTTATGCGGTAAGATAGATTTATGTTTTCGGATATTCTTTTTAATTTTACAAAAATAGTTCAAAATTCTAATCTTTACGAAGGTGCAGAAATTCTAAAAACGATGGCTAAATCAAAACCGACATTTGCTTTGGATGTAGGTTTGCGTGCTGATGATATTTGGGATAGAGTTGAAACTTTTAAAGAATGTTTAAATTTGATAGAAGATGAATCTGAAAAGAAAATTTTAACACAAATGATTCATTTTTCGGCAGGAATTACTGGTTCTTTAGATGCAATTGAAAATCGTTATGAATGTGTGGAAAATCTTGAAAATTCCATAAACGATTTTAAAGATTCAGATGAGCAATTTTCTCAATCACTTGTTGCAATTGGTCCTTGCGGAATTAATCACGACTGGGAATCTTGTGAATTTGATGATGGTGAACATAATTATTTTGATAATCGTACAATTTCTGATGAACGCGATTTGTTTGCTCTTCAGATGACTCTTGCAAAAAAATATAATCTTCCAGCAATTGTTTATTCTAAAAAAGGTTTTAAAGATACTGCGGATGTTTTAAAAGCGATAAAATGGAATAAAGGCGTTATTCATGGATATTCTTATACTAAATCGGAATTGGACTTTTTTTTAGATTTAGGCTGGTTTATAAGTTTTGATGGAACTGTTACTTATAGTGGCAAAAAGAATGCGTTAGATATGGCAGAAATTGTTGCATATATTCCAAAAGACCGAATTTTGATTGAGTCAAATTCTCCATATTACGCACCAATTCCAATAAAAAATACAATCAATACACCAAATAATATCAATTATATTTATGATTATGTAGCTTCAAAAAGAGGAATGACTTCTTCAAAGTTAGGGCAAATTGTAGAAGAAAATTGTAAAAAATTATTCTCATAAATTTAAAATCGAAAGGACAAAAATATGGACATGCAAATGAATTTTTTAAGAAAAATCCCGACTCCACAGGAATTAAAGGAACAATTTCCAATTACAGATAAAATTGAAAAAATAAAAGAACAACGAGATGAAATTATTAAAAATATTTTTGAAGGAAAAGATTCTCATTTTTTATTAATTATAGGACCTTGTTCTGCAGATAATGAAGACGCTGTTTTGGAATATATGACTTGTTTAGCAAAAGTTCAGGAAAAAGTTCGAGACAAAATTTTTATAATTCCAAGAGTTTATACAAATAAGCCAAGAACAAAAGGAACTGGATATAAAGGAATGTTGCATCAACCAAATCCTCTGGGCGAAGAAGATATGCTTGCGGGAATTATTGCAATCCGAGAAATGCACACAAAAGTTGTTCGCGAAACTGGTTTTACTTGTGCAGAAGAAATGCTTTATCCAGATAATCATCGTTATCTTTCAGATTTATTAGCGTATGTTGCGATTGGGGCTCGTTCTGTAGAAGACCAGCAGCATAGAATTGTTGCAAGCGGATTAGGAATTCCTGTTGGTATGAAAAATCCAACTTCAGGAGATATTTCTGTAATGATGAATTCAATCACTGCAGCGCAAGCAAAACAAAAATTTCTTTACAGAGGATGGGAAGTTACAACAGATGGAAATCCTTTATCTCACGCAATTTTACGCGGATATGTTGATGCTTTTGGAAGAAATCACTCAAATTATCATTATGAAGATATTCGAAATTTAATTGATTGTTATGAATCAGATAAAAATTTGAAAAATCCATCGTTAATTGTTGATTGTAATCATGCGAATTCCGGAAAGCAATATTTAGAACAAATTCGAATTGCAAAAGACGTTCTTCATAGTTGTCATGTTTCTAGCGATATTAAAAAAATTGTAAAAGGTCTGATGATTGAAAGTTATTTAGAAGACGGAAGCCAAAAAATTGGAGAAGGCGTTTTTGGAAAATCAATCACCGATCCTTGTTTGGGTTGGGAGAAAACCGAAAAATTAATCTATGAATTAGCAGAAAATTTAGAATAAAGAGAATTGAAATTATTTTGCGACATAGAATTTTGTAGAGAAGTTATCTTAAAATGTCTAAAATACTAGACGTTTAGTTTGTTATATCTTTTTCCTATTGTGTTTGTAGGCTTAAAAGTGGTATATTCTTGTATCTTAATAAAAGACTTGTTTCTTTATTTTGTAAACTTTTTATGGGAGAAAATCTTATGAAAAAAAATTTAAAAATTATCATTTTGTCTGGAATTTTTCTTTCAATTTTAGTTTTTCCACTTTGTGCTAAATCTAAAAAATCTAAGAAAGATTCTTCTGTTCGTTTAATTCAAATAGCTCATACACCAACAAATGTTCCTTATGGTTTTTTGAATGAAAAAGGTGAATCGGATGGATTTGAAGTTTCTGTAATGAAAGAGGTGGATGAACTTCTTCCTCAATACAAATTTAATTTTAACGCAGTTTCTGATGATGAACTTTTAATTGGAATTGAAACTGGAAAATATCAAGTTGGAACAAAAGGTGCTTGGCTTACAGAAGAACGCAAAAAGAAATTCTTAATTCCTTCTGAACCAATTGCGGCATCTGTAATTGGACTTGCTTATCGTTCTTCAGATTCAGAAAAAATTCATGGTATGGACAGTTTTGCAGAATTTTCTGGCAAATTAATTCCAATTTCTCCTTTAAGTGCACAATATTCTGTAATTGATGAATATAATAAATCTCATGAAGGAAAAGCTCAAATTAAACTTGTTCCATCTGATGTTTTTGATATTGCAGATTCTTATCTTTGGGTTTTAGAAGGTCGTTATGATGGATATTTAGTTCTTAAACTTTCTTTTGAAAAAAATGTTTTGAAAGAAACAGGACCTTATCATCAGTTTGCGGAAAAACTTTCTTATGTTCCATATAAAGGAATTCCAACTTATCCACTTTTTAATAAAAAAGAAACTCAACTTGTTTCTGATTATGAAAATGCAATCAAAATATTAAAAGAAAACGGAACAATTGCGGAACTTTCGGAAAAATATTTTGGTGAAAACGTTTTTGATTTTGTAACAGAATAACGGTTGATGAACAGACCTTTTTCGCCAGCACAAATCCTAATTTCTCTTAAAATAATTTTGCCAAATATTGGAATTACATTTGGAGTTGTGTTGGGAACTGTTTTTCTGGGATTTTTACTTTCTTTTTTAGTTGTAAAACAAAAATTCAGTAGTCATAAATTTTGGAATCGTTTTGCTGATATTTATATTCATATTTTGCGGTGTACGCCTTCAATCGTTTTACTTTTTATAGTTTTTTATGGAATTCCTAAATTTGTTCTTGTTTTGTTTGGAATAAATATCAACTTTTGTCCAAAAATCATTTTTGTTATAATCGCTTTATCTCTTTTGTATTCAGCTCAACTTGCAGAAATTATTCGTTCAGCTTTAATTGCGGTTGGAAAAGAACAATACGAAGCGGCTCTTTCTGTTGGACTTTCTCCATTTCAAAGTTTGTTCCGCATCATTTTTCCGCAAGCGTTTGTAATTGCAATTCCAAATTTAGGAAATTCTTTAATTTCTCTTTTAAAAGAAGGAAGTCTTGCTTATACAATTGGATTAATTGATATTATGGGAAGCGGAAATTTAATTATTGCAAGAAACTATGGTGCTTACGCTTTAGAAACTTATATAGCGTTAGCTGTTATTTATTGGAGTCTTACTTTAATTATAGAAAATATTTTTAAATTTTTGCAAAATCATTTTTCAAAAGGACGCGTAAATGTTACTTGATATAGATTTTATGATAAAAACCTTTTGGAAATGTGTAAAAGCAATCCCAATCACATTGGAAATTACAATCTTTTCTATTTTATTAGCGATAATTCCTGCATATATGTTTGCACTTTGGCGTATAAAAAAAACTAAAATCATAAGTAAAATCTGTTCAGTTTACATTTCTTTTATGAGAGGAACTCCAATCATTTTACAAATTTTGATTGTTTATAGTATTCTGCCCAGTATTTTAAACGTTTTTTTTAAAAAACATTTTCCTTCTATAAATATTTTTAATTTAAATCCAATTGTTTATGCTTTAGTCGTTTTTACTTTAAATACAATTGCAACTTTAAGTGAAGTTTTTCGATCCGCAATTTTAACTGTAGATAAAGGACAATATGAAGCCGCTCTTTGTGTTGGACTTTCGCGTTTTCAATCATACAGAAGAATTATAATTCCGCAAGCGTTAGTTTCTGCGTTGCCAAATCTTTGTAATTTGAGTGTAAATTTAATCAAAAATACATCACTCGCTTTTTTAATGACGGTGAAAGATATTACTGCGGTTGCAAAAATCCAAGCATCTTTTGGATTTAATTATATAGAATCTTATTTGGATATTTTTTTAATTTATATTATTGTTTGTAGTGTTGTTCAATTAATTTTTAAGATTGCAGAAAAAAAACTTTCTAAAAAGGAAAAAAAATGTTAAAAATCGAAAATCTTTGCAAATCGTTTGGAAAAATTGAAGTTTTAAAAAATATAAATTTAACGGTAAATAAAGGTGATGTAATTGTGATTCTTGGGCCTTCCGGAGCAGGAAAAACAACTTTACTTAGATGTATAAATTTTTTAGAAAATGCGGATTCTGGCTTTTTAAATTTTGATGAAATTCAAACTCCATTAAATCATGCAAAAAAGAAGGTGATTGCGAAAATCAGAAAAAAAACGGCATTTGTTTTTCAGAATTATAATCTTTTTAAAAATAAAACTGCTTTAGAAAATGTGATGGAAGGACTTACAATTGGAAGAAAAATTCCTAAAAATGAAGCTTTAAAAATTGCAAAAGAGGCGTTAGATAAAGTTGGACTTTCTGACCGTTATGATTTTTATCCTTCAAGTCTTTCTGGCGGACAGCAGCAACGAGTTGGAATTGCAAGAGCAATTGCTGTTTCTCCAGATGTAATTTTATTTGATGAACCAACATCGGCACTTGATCCAGAATTAATTGGCGATATTTTAGATATTATGAAAACTTTGGCAAAAGAAGGTACTACAATGATTATTGTTACGCACGAAATGAATTTTGCTCAAGAAGTTTCAAATCACGTAATTTTTATGGACAATGGCAAAATTATAGAAGAAGGAAGTGCAGACGAAATTTTTCATCACCCAAAGCAAGAAAGAACACAACAATTTTTAAAGAGAATTTTACATTCATAATAACAGATATAATCACTCTGTCTTTGACTTTTTACTATAAATCATAGTAAAATATAAAAATGAGGTTTGCTATGAAAGAAAGAAAACGTGTTTCTCTGACATTAAAAATTATTGTTCCGATTATTGTTGTTTTTACAATTTCAACTTTTCTATTGATAAAAGTAACAACATCAGCAGTAAAACTATATTGGATAGAAAATACAAAAGTCACACTAGAAGATACTAAGGGAATTGTAATAGACTTAATAAATAAAGAAGTTACTAATACAGAAAATTTAGCGAGACAATTTTCTACAATGTTTACAACATTTTATGAAGATGACGTTGATTACAACTTTCAACAAGAGTTATATACAAATGTTGCAAAAAATATGAATATTGACTATTTTGCAATTTACAGTACAGATGGAAAATTACTTAGTCCAAGTGAATATTCAAGAAATATTCCTATGACTCCAACACTTCAAAAAGCACTAAAAGGTTCTGAATATGTTTCTGTAAATTATTTTAACAATTTATTTATTGCAGATTCTGCTCTTCCTATAAAATATAACGGAGAGATTATTGCTGCAGTTGAAGTTTATACAAATCTTTCTTCAGATGCTTTTATAAATCGTATTTATAATGATATTGATTGCCAGTTCTCAATTGTAAAAGATGATATTCGAATTTATACAACAGTAACAGGGTTAAAAAATAAACCAATTCCTCAATATGTTTACGAAGCATTAAAAACAGATAGCGAATGGTTAGGTGAAGTAAAATTAGCAAATGATGATTATATTGGTTGTTATTGGAATTCAGATTACGAAGGTTTGTCTTTATTTGTTGGAGAAACCATTGGAAATCTAAATGTGGCAATTTTTGAAATTAGAAAAATAGTTATTATTGCTCAAATTTTAGCAAATGTAATTGCGTTCTTTGTTGAACTTGTTTTAATTATTTTAATAATTACAAGACCTCTTCATAAAACTAAAGTCGCTATTGATGGACTTTCTTCTGGAGAAGCAGATTTAACATACAGAATTCCTGTTAGAGGAAATGATGAAATTACAGAATTAAGCAAAGGTGTTAATAAATTTATAGAAACACTCCAGCAATTAATGAAAGAAATGTGCGAAAAATCTGGAGAAATAAATGAAGTTGTAGAAGAACTTGGTGCAAGTGCCCAACAGAGTGCAAGTGCAACTGCAGAAATTATGGCAAACATCGAATCTGTAAAAAATCAATCTTCAAATCAAGTTGAAGCAGTTACAGACACAACAGATATTCTTGCTCGTTCAAATGATTCTATGAAAAAACTTGGTGATAATATTGTTGCACAATCTGCGGATATTACAGAATCTTCTGCTGCAATTGAACAAATGATTGGAAATATTCATTCAGTTTCTAAATCTGCTGGACAAATGTCAGAAGCATTCTCCGTTCTTACAAAATCAATTAATGATGGTTCTGGAAACGTAAAAGCTTGTAATACAGTTATCAAACAAGTTGAAGAAAAATCTAAAGTTTTAGCAGAAGCAAATAATACAATCAAATCTATTTCTTCTCAGACAAACCTTCTTGCTATGAATGCAATGATTGAATCAGCTCATGCCGGCGAAGCTGGAAAAGGATTTGCCGTTGTTGCTGAAGAAATTCGTAAACTTGCAGAAAATTCGGGAACACAAGCAAAAGCGATTGAAGAAAACATTAAAGATATTACAAATCTTATTAATGAAGGTGGAAAACTTTCTTTGCTTTCTCAAGACAGTTTTACTTCTATAGATAATCAAGTTAATATTGTTGCTCCTTTAGTTTTGCAAATTTCTAATGCAATGGAAGAACAAACTAGCGGTTCATCACAAATTCTTGAATCTCTTAATAATATGAAATCGGAATCTGTACTCGTTGATGAAAGTTCTAAAGTTTTGAATGAAGGAATTTCAAATGTTGGAAAAAATATGAATGACGTAAATGAAATTTCAAATACAATTCTTGGTTCTATGGACGAGATGGCTGCCGGTTCTCAACAAATTAGTCAAGCAACACAAAATGTTTCAAATCTTGCAGAAAAAACAAAAGATGCTTTGACTGTTGTAAATGATTTAATTGGAAGATTTAAAATAGTTTAATTCTATTATAGGTTTTGAAAATTATGGAGTTTTGGTTTTAATATCAAAACTCCTTTTTTAATTGTGAATGACTAAACGATGGTAGAAGAAAAAATTACAATTGGAAAAAATCTTGTTCTAAAAAGTAGATTGATAATGCCTCCAATGGCAACGAAAAAAGCAGAAAATGGTCAAATAAATGATGATTTAATTGCTTATTATTCTGAACATGCTAAAAATCCGAATTTTGGATTAATTATTACAGAACATGCATATATAGATATTCAAGGAAAATCTAATTCAAATCAAATATCTTTTGCAAGTGATGATGTAATTCCAAATCAACAAAAACTTGTGCAATCAGTAAAATCTGTTCAGCAAGACATAAAAATCTTTGCACAATTAAATCATGCAGGTTTTCAAACTTCAACAAAAATTACAGGAAGGGAAGTTGTTTCTGCAAGCGAATTTGATGGAAGAAGTCGTTCTTTAAGTATTGACGAAATTCACCTTATTCAACAAAAATTTGCTTTTGCAGCTTCTCGTGTAAAAAAAGCAGGTTATGATGGCGTAGAATTTCATTGTGCTCATGGTTATCTTCTAAATCAATTTTATTCGCCATTAACAAATTATCGTATTGATGATTATGGGCCAGAAACATTAAATAGTCGGTTAAGATTTTTAACAGAAACAATTGTGGAAGTAAGAAAAGAAGTTGGTGATGATTTTCCAATTTCAGTTCGTTTTGGTGGCTGTGATTTTCAATATGGTGGAAGCACAATAGAAGATGCGGTTCAATCATCAAAAATTTTGGAAAGAGCAGGTGTTTCTTTATTAAATTTGTCTGGCGGAATGTGTGGTTATATTCGTCCAAATCATGAAGAAAGCGGCTATTTTAAAGATATGACAGCAGAAGTAAAAAAGCATGTAAAAATCCCTGTTGTTTTAACTGGTGGAATTTGGGCTATTGAAGATGCCGATATACTTTTAAAATCTCATAAAGCAGATTTAATTGGAATTGGGAGAGCTTTTATGTATAACACAAAATGGGGTATACATTAAACTAATCTTTTTTTGTATTCTGCTGAAGATATTCAATAAATTGCTCTTGTGGAAGAGGTTTAGAATAGTAAAAACCTTGAATGTAACGGCAATTCATAAGATTTATGCCTTCTTTTTGAGGTTCAGTTTCTACGCCTTCTGCAAGAACATCAAATCCTTCGTCGTGAAACATACTTATAATTTTTGGAAGAATTCCCTGCTTGCTGATGAAATATCCATTCACAATCGATTTATCAATCTTTATAATTTTTAAAGGCAATTTTAAAACATTTATTAAATTAGAAAAACCAGTTCCGTAATCATCGAGAGAAAAACTTGCTCCAGCATCAATTAATTTTGTCATCATCTTTTTAACTTCTTCAAGATTTACCATAGAACTTTCTGTAATTTCAAAATTTAAATAAGACAAATCAACATCAAATTCTTTTGCAATATTGATAATATCATCTGCCAGATTTTTATGCATACATTGAATTGGAGAAAGATTTACTTCAATATAATTTAATCCTAAAGTTTTCATATTGTGAGTTTTTATAAATCTGCAAACTTTTTTAAAAACTTGCATTCCAAGTTTTAAGATTGTTTCGTCCTCTTCTGCTAGAGAAATAAAATAATTTGGTTGAATTAAACCAATTTCAGGGTCAAAAATGCGTACTAATGCTTCTGCAGAAGTAACTTTATCTGCCTGGCTGTCATAAATCGGTTGATAATAAACTACCAGAGAATCTTGTTCAATTGCTTTATGTAATGCACGTTTTATTTTTTGATGCTCTTTTGTTTTGAAAATTAAATCATCATCAATTTGTTCTATAGCTGAAGAATCACTATTTGTTACATAATCTAAAGCGGTATCCAAAATTGATAAAAGTTCACTTCCTGAAGAAATATTTTTATTAAAATTCAAACTTACTAAACGAAGTTTCATATTATTTAAAGTAATATTTCCAATTTTGAAAGGTTCTTCAAAAACTCTTAAAAGTTTATTTCTAACTTGTTCTTTAGAATCTTTTGAACTTAATGCAATTACAAATTTTCCATTGTGAATATAAAAAGAAGGATTTCTTTTAAACTTTTTTAGAACAGTTGTTCCTACTCGTAAAAGTAATTTATCAATATTATCTTGTCCATAAACAGAAATTAAAGTTTTGAAATTTGAAAATGTAAACGCAACATAATGGAATTGCTTTTTTCTGTAAAGTATTTCTTCGGAATATTTTATAAAAGCATCTGTATTAAAAAGTTTTGTTTTTGAATCTGTAACATATTCCGGATTTTGTATTGATAAAAATAAAATTGCAAATCCAATTGTTAAGAAATTATTGATAAGCAGCCAATTTGGAAAAATATATCCTTGGAGAATTGTTCCAACTAAAACAATCACGCAAAAACAATAAATGCAATTTTTCTCTTTTGGACGAATACTTTTTCTATTTCTTAAAACGAATAAAAATCCAAGAATTAAATAAAATATTTCGTAGGGAACCCAAACAAAATTATATAAAATTCCTCTTGAATATCCTTCATCAGAAATTTTGAAAATCCAACAAGTAAAAGGATTTATTAATAATAATGCAATTATCAGCCATAAAGGAATTCTAAAAATCCACCAATTTGTTTTATTGAAATTCGTATTTTCTTCTGCTAAAAGATGACAATATGCGTAGAAAGAATAATATATAAAACTTAAACAAATAAAATATGCTGCATTTGTAAACTGTAAAAACCAAAAAGGATAAATTTTTTGATAACTTGTAGTATAAGATGATAATAAATTAAAAATGATACAAACTAATTCAATTAATAAAATTCGTGCAAACCGAAGATTTTTTCTTGTTGGTAAAATTCTCTGCATATTATAAAAACAAATAAAGAGAATTATCATTGTTAAAGCAGTAATTTCATATAACGGATTCCATAGCAGTGAATTCATATTTACATTTTACATTACTTATTTAAATTTAGCCACAAATAAATAACATAAAATTAAGTTTTGTGTGAATTTTAAGTAAAAAAAAGGTTCTGCATTATTAAAACACAGAACCAAATGAGGAAATGTTATGTAAAAAAATGTTTTAGCTAACTAAAGTGATGTGTGAATCTTCTTCTGCAAATTCGTTGAAGGCATAACTGTAAAGAATATCTGCTACGTCTTTTAAAGGTTTTCTTGTTCGTAATCCCATTGCATAAGCGAATTCGGAAGCGGCTTTTGTTGCAGCTGGATTCCAAAGTTTTACGCTTTCAAGATTTACAAATGTTGCTTTTGCACTTTCTGCAATTGCTTTTATGTGAACATTCATTGCAGAAATATTTTTATCTTTGTTAGGATTGTTGATAGAAATCAATGCAATTCTACAATTTTTATTGTTTTGTTTAATTTCGTTGAGAAGATTAAGGTAAGCATTGTCAAATCTAGTGCTATCTTCTGAGAAAGATTTTACATCATCTTTTCCTAAGTGAATTAAAATTCCTTCTGGATAAAGTTGTGCAATATTTTCTTTAAAGTATTTTGTAGAATTTTCAACACAAAGATTTGCATCGCTTTTGTTGTAAATGACAAAATTGAAATCGAAAGATTTTGCAAGTTCATTGACTGGAATCTTTTTGTCAAATTCTCCACCCATCAAAATAACAGAATTTGTTTTTTCAATACTGTCATTTGTTTTGTTAATAATTTCATCCAAAGAATTAGAATAATTTAAATTCATAGCGTCCTCCTCAATATTTTCAATTTTAAGACTATCCATTCTCAAAATATTTTTATTTTTAGCTTTTCTATCTAGAGATTTATTTCTTATATATACAAAAATATTACACATAACAATTGCAAGATTTAGAAAGTAAACTGCAAGAACATAATTAAATTGATGATTAATCACTTTTGCTGTAATTCCGGCAACATATCCTGTTATAATTAAAATGATAAATGCAAGACTTGTTCCTTTTGCAGTTCTTGCTTTATACGCTTTTATTACATTTAAAGGCCATGAAAAACCAAAACAAACCAACATTAATGCTTCAAAAAGATGTGCTAATTCCATTTTTAAGATTCCTCCAGCGAATCACTTTTTTAATTTGTGATTACATCATAATGCAAAAAAAAATTAAAACAATTTTTTGAAAGATTAAAAAATAAATTCCTCTTAAAAAATTTTTTTTACTTTCAAAAGGGATATTATCTTTTTTATGTGATATATTTATTTAATGGAAAACAATTCAAAATCTAGTAAGACAAATCCTGGAAAATTACATTCTTTAAGGAAAGAAATTCAAAAAACTCAATTAATTTTAATTATTGCAGTAACAATTTTTTTGACAGTAGGCGGAGCGTTAATAAATATAAAATCGAATGACAAACTGTTTAATCAAAATCTTCAAGATACATCGGAACTTATAACGCGACTTTATGATTTTACGAAAGATTTTTCTCGAGAAGATTTACAAGAATATATGGATTTAATTGTAAAAGAACTTCCAGATGTTGATGTTATTTCTATTGTAGATAAAAATAATAATCGAATTTATCACACAAATCATTCTTTAATAAATAAACAATATGATGGAACAATTCCAAATTTTGAAAATCATCCTAAAGGTTTTTATACAGAAAAAGATAAAGGTCCGTCTGGTCCGCAAAGAAGAACTTATTCTGCAATTTATGATGAGAACGGTATTTATTCAGGATTTATTATGACAATCAGATTACGAACGTCAATTATGTCTGTAACAATAAAAACTATTTGGATGTTTTTGATTGTCGTTGTTGTTGCAATAATTATTGAACTTTTGATTTGTGCTTATCTTTTTAAAAGAATAAAATCTGAATTTATAGAATTTACAGAAGATTTTGAAGGAACTAAGTTTTTGGTGGATTCAATGCGTGCAAATAATCACGATTTTACAAACAAATTGCATGTAATTCTAGGTTTAATAGAAATTGGCTCTTATGATAAAGCAATTTCTTACATTGAAAATATTTCTATTATTCAGAGAGAAACCGTTAGTAAAGTTATGAATTGCATAGGAAATCCATCATTTGCAGCTTTATTAATTGGAAAAATTGCACGAGCGTCAGAATGTAATGTCAAATTTATTTTACAAGATGGAATTTGTTTTAATCCAAAAGATATAGAAGTTCCTTCCGAAGCGTTAGTTACAATCACCGGAAATTTAATTGATAACGCTTTAGATGCAATGAATTCATCATCTTTTGATAGAATTCGAGAATTAACTTTTGGTGTTTTTACGACATCTAAAAAACTTTTAATCACCGTAAAAGATACAGGTCCTGGAATTCCTGATGAACTAAAAACAAAGATTTTTGAAAATGGATTTTCGACAAAAGGAACTGGGCGTGGAGTGGGACTTTATCATACAAAACAATTGATAGAAAGTCTTGGCGGAACAATTTTTGTTGAATCACAAGTTGGAAAAGGTTCTTGCTTTATGGTAACTTTAGAAAAGCGTTAATTTTGCGAGGATTTATGAATTATAAAGTTTTAATTGTTGAAGATGATCCAATGGTTTCTATGATAAACGAACAATATGTTTGTAAAAATAAAAATTTTTCTGTTGTTGGTTCGTGCAAAAATGGAGAAGAAGCGTTATCTTTTCTTGAAAAAAATAAAGTTGATTTAATTGTGATGGATGTTTATATGCCAAATATGGACGGTCTTGAAACCTTAAAATTAATCAGAGAAAGAAAAATAAAATCTGAAGTTATTATGGTTACTGCAGCAAACGATTCTCAAACTTTAGAAGAAACTATTCACCTTGGAGTAATTGATTATCTTATAAAACCGTTTGCGTATGAACGTTTTCAGATTGCGTTGGAAAAATTTTCGGCAAAAGTAGAAACCTTAAAACAGAAAACAGTTTTAGACCAAAATTCTATTGATAGCATAATTTCAAATATAGCAAAAACAAAAGAAAAAACTTATCCAAAAGGAATACAAGAAAAAACCCTAAAATTAATTTTAGCGTATTTTGATAAAAATTCTGGTTGGCAGAGTGGAGATATGATTGCTGAGCAACTTGGAATTTCTATAGTTACAGTTCGTCATTATATGAATTATCTTGTAAAGCAAAAACAATTCACCGAAGATATAAATTATTCTACAGGTGGAAGACCTTGCATGCTTTACAAGAAAAATTAAATTTATTTATCATTTTTGTGATTTTCTTTCCATTCAGAGACGGCCTGTTCCATCATTTGTTTTGTGATTTTTCTTCCGCAGCATTTTGCTTCATCACAATAACCAATTGCATCACATTTTGGAACTAAAAGATTTTCACAAATCCATTCCCATTCTGGTGAATAAGATTTTAGTTTTTGTTTTAATTCATTTGAAAGAGCCCGAATTTCTTTATAGGCACGGGTACATAAACGCATATTCATAAAATGAATTAATCCGCGTAGATTCATCTTCCATACAATTTTTGTAGACATTCCTAGCGGTAAGATATTTGCAGCATCTTCTTTTGGATAACCTAATTCTTCCAAAGATTGATACGTTTTCATTATATTTTGAAGTTCTTTTTTATAAACTTCTTTTGCTTCATTTTCAAAAGGAGCGTAGAATTCGTTTTCAATATCCATATTTTTAGCATCAACATAGCGAGTTGAACTTTGAAGACGAGTTGTTCCAATGATGTGAGTATATAATTCCCGAATACAACGAGCGGAATATCCTTCTATAATGCAAAACATATCCGGATATTCTGCAACACGCAAATGTCCAGAAGAAATGCAATTTTTAGCCCGTTTTACGTTTTTTTCTTTATCATCTACAGGCGAATTCCAGCAAACTCCAGCACAAAAGCCAATTGTATTTAAAGGTTCTTTATCGGTTTGAGGTAAAATTTCAATCATTTTATTCTCCAATACATCAAGTCAAGGCACGCTCCGCTTAAATCCTTGATTTTTTTATTCATAATTTTATATAAAAAGAAAAATCAACGCAACAATATAAAAATAAATTGATTAAAAATAAATTATCTAGTGAATAATAATTTTTTTTGAGATAAAATCTTTTTATGGAAATTAATGAACGTTTACAAAAACAAATAAATTTTTCTTTAGAAATTGATAAAGAAAAAAATATTTTTCGGCAAACTCATCTTTCAAATCACGGAAGAAGAGAAAATGATGCAGAACATGCTTGGCACATGGCGGTAATGGCTTATATTTTGCAAGAATATTCCAATGAAAAAATTGATATTGCAAAAGTTATGATAATGTGTTTGATTCACGATATTGTAGAAATTGATGCTGGTGATACTTACGCCTATGATGAAAATGCAAAAAAAACACAAAAGGATAGGGAAGAAATTGCAAAGCAGAGAATTTTTTCAATTTTGCCAGAAAATCAAAAAGAAGATTTAATGATGATTTTTGATGAATTTGAAAAAAGTGAAACTCCGGAAGCAAAATTTGTTCGAGCGATGGATAATCTTCAACCATTAATTTTAAATAATTCAAATAATGGTGATGATTGGAAAATTCATAATGTAACTAGCAGACAGATTTATGGAAGACAAAACAGCACAAAGGACGGTTCTACAACGCTTTTTGAATTAACAGATAAAATAATTCAAGAAAATATTAAAAAAGGAAATATAAATTAAAATCTGAATAAAGAAAAATTAAAGAAATAAAGAAGATAAAAAAAAGGAAAACGGAAAACCGTTTTCCTTTTTTTAAATTAGAGTTTATTCTTCAGATGAGTCATCTTCACCTGGAACATCAGATGGGAAAAGCTTTAATAATTCTTCTAATGTTGTAATTCTTAAAAGTTTACAAACTTTTTCACCACCATCAGTGTATAAATCTGAAGTGATATTTATTGTAAGATATTTTCCAAGATCTTCAAGAGTAGGTTCATTTAAATCTTCTATTTTGTTGCAATCAAAATTTACAGAAGCTTTTGAAAGAATCTTTCCACCGTATTTCTTGTCTCCTTCCGGAATAATTACTGTAATTACAGAACTTGCAGTAAGACCTGCATTTAAATTTCCAGAAACCGAAACATCTTCTTCTTCTTTTCTGTTATACGTACTGTCTATTGCTGCGTTTCCGTTTAATGCAACTTGTAGAATTCCTTCACGAATTACAAAATCTTTAAGTCCTTCTACTTTTGTAAAATCGATTTTTCCTTTTGCAGCAGCGTCAACTTCTACTTTGCCATTAGTTTGCTCACTAATCTCACCTTCAGCATCTACATTAACAGAATAAGTTACTTCATTTGTAGAAATATTAAGTTTAGAAACATCAATAGAAATTACATCTTTTTCATCTGTATAAGAAAATCCATTAGGACTAATAGAATAGTCAAAAGTGGCTTTTCCTTTTTCTAGAAGGTCTTTGTTGAAATTTTCAGATTCTTTCATTAATTCAGAATATACATTTTCTAATTTGTCTACAGTTACTGCACGACTATTTAAATTTTCAGTTTCTTCGCTACCACCTAAGATACTATCAATAAATGGTTGAATAGATTGCATAAGAGCAGCTTGAGTTCCTTCATCAGACAATTGTGTTGTTAAAGCACTTACAAATAAATTAGGAATTTCATCAGTTTTTAATTCTTTTACAGAATTCTCTGCTCCAGAAGCTTTAACATCAGAAACCGAAACTTCTTCCTTTTTTGGCTGAACAGGTTCATCTGGAGATTTAGGACAGCCTGTAATAATTAATGCAAATAGTAAAGTTGCACCAATAAATAAGTTTTTTTTCATAAAATACCTCTCTGAGTATAAAAATTATAACAACATAAATAAGTTGTTATAAAAAATTATATAAAAAACGGGGGGGGGGTATGCAATACTAAAACGCCTTTTTCTTTTTAAAAAAAACAAATTTTTTTTTAAATTATCAAAATTTATGCAAATTTTGAGTAATTGAAAAAGGTTTTAGAAAGATATAAACTTATAAAATTGAAATATGAATAGTGATATAGCAACTTTACAAAATATTGCAAATACTCTTGAAGAAAATCCGTTGGCAAGCCAAAGATTTTTAGCAGAAAATGCTAATATGTCGGTGGGTTTAATGAATGCGGTTTTAAAACGTTTTGTAGAACGCGGATGGATAATGCTTACAAACGTAAATCTCAAAAAACTTTCTTATGCTGTTACTCCGGCAGGAATCGCAGAACTTACCGCAAGAAGTCACAAATTTGCAAGACGAACTTTTATGATTGCAAATAAATATAATGATACACTTTGTACTCTTGTAAAAAATGCAAAAAATGATGGAAAAAAATCGGTTGTACTTTATGGTTCTAGTTATATAAAATTTCTTTTAGAATATGCTTGTCAAACTTTAAATATGGATTTTGAAGAACAACAAATCAATTCAATTTCGCCTGTTCAAATAGAAAAAGATGCATTGTGCATTGTTGGGGAAATGAACAACGAAGATGATATAAAATCACTTACAAAAAAAGGTTGTACAAATCTTTTAGAATTATTAAATCAGGAAGAGTAAATTTATGGAATATTATTGTTTGATGGTGAAAACCGGTGCAGAACAATCTTTTAAAGAACGAGCAATGTCTGTTTTTAAGGATAAATTTCCAAATATTAAACTTTTCTTTTTTCATAGACTTTTAAAATCAAACAAAGGCGAATATTTTGAACGACCAATTTTTCCAGGATATGTTTTTTTGCAAATAGAAGAATTATCTACAGAATTTTTAATGATGCTAAAACGGATTACAGATTTTTATAGAATTTTGGGCAATAATGAAAATCCTACAAAAATTATGGGTAATGCTTTAGAAGAATTAGAAATTTTTATACATAATGGCGAACATTGGGGAATTTCTAAAGTAAAAATTTTACCAGGAATGAAAGTTCAAGCAATTTCAGGTCCATTTTGCGGTTTGGAAGGACAAGTTTATAAAATTAATAGAAAGAAAAAGCAAATTACAATAATGTCGTCATTAACTCAAGATGGCAGAAAATTTGATTTAATGTACGAAGATGCAGAAATTATAGAATAATTTTTCTTCCATAAAGCAAAACAAACTATAAAATTTAGAAAGATTGTGTTATAATTTTGTTTATGGGAATTTATTTTAATCCGGGAAACGAAGTTTTTAAGAAAATCATGAGCCAGCCGATTTATGTTGATAAGTCGGGAATTATTTCTGTTTTAAATGATATTATGGAAAACGGAAATGAATATCTTTGTGTAAGCCGTCCTCGCAGATTTGGAAAAACTGTAGTTGGAAATTTAATTTCATCATTTTATTCACGAGGTTGTGATTCTTATTCGCTTTTTGATGGAAGTAAAATCAGTAAAGAGCAAAATTATGAAAAATATTTAAATAAATTAAATGTCATCAAACTTGATATAAATTCAGAATTACAAAATACAGAAGACAGAGAAAATTTAATAAAAATCATCAATAAAAAAGTTTCTACAGAATTAGTGGAAGCATATCCGAATGTTTTGCTTAATGAAAATGATTCAATTGCAGATAATATTATAAAAATTTGGGATAAAACAAAAGATACATTTGTAATTATTTTAGATGAATATGATGTTTTAGTTCGGGAGTCGGTGGAAGGTCATATTTCAGATGAACTTTTCCAAAAATATTTAGGCTTTCTGAATGGACTTTTTAAGAGTGATACAGTTCGCCCTGCGATAGCACTTGCGTATTTGACTGGAATTCTGCCAATTGTTCGTGAAAAAATTCAAAGTAAATTAAATAATTTTGATGAATATACAATGCTTCGTCCTGGAGTTTTGGCTCAATATATCGGTTTTACAGAAGAAGAAGTAAAAATTCTTTGCGAAAAATATAAAATTGATTTTTCAGAATGTAAAAGATGGTATGATGGTTATAAGTTAAAAAATTTTGATATGTATAATCCTCGCTCGGTTGTAAAAGCTATTCAAGATGAAGAATTTGCAAGTTATTGGAGTGCAACAAGCACATTTGAAGTAATAAGTGATTATATCGGAATGAATTTTGATGGGACGAAAGAATCTGTAATCAAAATGATTTCTGGAAGCAGAGCGGATGTAGATGTAACGAGTTATAAAAATACAATGAACGATTTTAAATGTGCAGATGATGTTTTTACGTACTTAATACATTTAGGGTATCTTTCCTACGATCCTGTTGAACAGCAATGCTATATTCCAAACCGCGAAGTTAGAGGAGAATGGGCGACAGCAATAAAAATTTCAAGTGATTACAGCGTAACTAGTAAAATAATTCAGACATCTAAAGAACTTTTAGAGGATACAATAGACGGAAATGAAGAGGCGGTTGCACAAAGTTTGGACGAAAGTCATATCCACGTTTCCAGCAATAGAACTTACAACAACGAAGACTCCTTACACAGTGCAATTTATCTTTCATATTTTTATGCTTTGAATAAATATACGTGTTTTAAGGAACTTACAACAGGAAAAGGATTTGCAGATATAGTTTATGTACCTTTTGTAAAAAATTATCCAGCAATGGTGATAGAATTAAAACATAATAAAGATGTCAGAAGTGCAATAAAACAAATTAAAGAAAAAAAATATTCAGAAGCACTTTCAAATTATTCAGGAGAACTTCTTCTTGTAGGAATTACTTATGATGAAAAGACAAAAAAACATTCTTGCAAGATTGAACATGCTGTGAAAGAGTAGAATTTGTTTATTTTAGAAAAATTAATCTTCAAAACTAACTTATATCATCATTTAAATATGTTAGTTTTATATTTTTTAAATTTAATCCATTTGTTGCAACAAAAATCCTACAAACACAAAATCTTTCTTTGAATTTAATTTCTCTTGTTATAGAAACGTCTTTTCCATTTGTTCCATTAAATGTAAAAGTTGAAATTGGAATTCCTGTAATAAAAAAAGTGCAAGGAATTTGTGCCAATTCACCTAAAGAAGAATTTCCTACTAAAGAAACTTTATATGTTCCTTTGTTTTTTACATCAAAAGGGAAAACATAATTTGTATTTGCTTTACATTCTTGATAAGTCAAATCAAATTCAGAAATTTTTTCTAGAATCTCGAATTTTAAATTTTCAAGATTTACATCATCTTCATTTTTTGGACGAGAAACGATTGTAATTTCATCATCAATTTTTAATAATCGTTTCATTGCATTTGTTTTTAGAACAAATTTACAAATATTTATTGCCGAACGTTGCAATTCTGCTCTTGTCAAATCTCCTTTTTTCAATGAATCTAAAGTATTATCACCACTTGCATTTTTACTTCCGTCTGGACAACACATGTACAAATCATTTTGGGCTTTTATCATACAAGAAAAATCTGTTTTTGAAGCAGAATTTTCTTTTTTACAAATTGCAGCCCACCAGTCTGTCATAACAATTCCTTCAAAATTCCATTCTTTACGCAAAATTGTTGTATTTAAATCATAAGAACCTGCAGTGTAAAGATTATTAACAAGTCCATAAGTTGTCATAACAGAATCTGCACCAGCTTTTATTGCAATTTCAAATCCTTTTAAATAAATTTCTCGTAATGCTCTTTCCGAAACAATTGAATTTTGTGCATAGCGATTTGTTTCTTGGTTATTTGCACAAAAATGTTTGATTGTTCCTGTTACATTTGCTGATTGAAGCCCTTGAATTACCGCAGTTCCCATTTTTCCTGTTAAGAAAGAATCTTCTGAAAAATATTCAAAATTACGTCCATTTAAAGGATTTCGGTGAATATTCATTCCAGGAGCTAAAAGACAATCAACATGATTTGCAACCATTTCATAACCAACAAATTTATATAAATTTTTTACTAAATCCTTATTAAAAGTGCAGGCGAGCATTGTTCCAATTGGCAAAGAAAAAGCTTTTGCACCACAATCTAATCTCATTCCAGAAGGTCCATCATCACAACAAACCGCAGGAATTCCAAAAACTTCTCGAAGATTTTGAGAAACTCCACCTAAAGCCGAAGCTGTTCCTGGAGAAACAAGAGAACTTCCCATTCCTTCGCCACGAATAATGCAACTTAAATCTTCATCAGAAAATTGAGCAATAAAATCTTTTAGATCTGCTTTTTTGTAGTAAACATCAGAAAGTTTGATATTTTTTTGCGAAGTTTGAATAATTTCTTTTGGAAGAGAATTTTTTCTGCGATTTTCAGGATTTTCTTGCTGAAGCGGAACTTTTTCCATAATGATTTCATTATTTTGGGTAGGATGAATTCTTTCAAAACTTGAAATTGGAGCTAAAGCCTGCTCACATTGTTTTATAACGATTAAATCTTCTATTTTAAAAGAAGAAATTTGTTCTGCAGAACGAACATCATTTCCTACAAAAATAAAATATTCGCCTTTTTCCAAAACGAATGCAGATTTGTGAGAAGTAATTCCACTATCATCATAAGAAGCAAAATTTTCAAAAGGAATAGAAAATTCCAAAATTTGATTTTCATTTTGAGAAAGTAATTTTGTTTTTTCAAAATCGACAAGAACTTTTTCTGGTTTGCCTAAAAGTCCACAAGGTGATTTTACATAAATTTGAATAATTTCTTTTCCTGGAATTTCACTTTGATTTTGAACTTGCACTTGCAAATTGATTTTCTGATTTTCTTCATCAATTTTTACATTTTGAGAATTTATACAAAATTTTGAATAAGAAAGACCATATCCAAAAGGGTAAAGAACTTTATCTTTTGCAAAAGTTTCAAAATATCTGTAGCCAACAAAAATATCTTCAGAATAATTATTTTCGTTAGGATTTCCAAAATATTTTGAAGAAGGATAATCAGAAATATTATAAGCGATTGTATCTGAAAGTTTTCCACTTGGATTTATTTTTCCAGTAAGAACATCAGCTGTTCCTAAACCGCCAATCATTCCACCTTGCCAAACGTACATTACAGCATCTGGAGAGATTTTTTTTACAAAACTCATATCGATAATATTTCCGACATTTAAAAGAACAATCATTTTTTTGAAATTTTTACGAACTTTTTCAAGCATATCAATTTCAGTTTCTGTCAAAAGAAATGAACCTTGCGAGATTGTATTATCTTTATCTTCTCCAGCGGTTCGCCCAATTATTACGATTGCATTTTCAGATTCCGAAGCTGCATTTGAAACAATTTCTTCTGAAAGAGGCATTTCGTCTTGAGACCAGCGTTCCGCTCCCCATCCAATGCCTTCATCATAAGGATGTTCGTTTTCCCATTGCTGATAAATTTTTTGAAGATTTTGATTTATTTTTACTTTTCCAGAATTTTCTAGACCTTCTACAATATTATAAACTTTAGAAACATTAACCATTCCGCCAGAACCTGTTCCACTTTTATAATAGTGATTTTGAATTCGTCCAAAAATAGCAACAGATGAATTTTCTTTTAAAGGTAAAACTTGATTTTTATTTTCGAGGAGGACACAACCTTCAGCAATAGTTTGTCTAGCAACGTTTATATATTCATTCCAATCTAAAGTAATTTTCATAAAAATCTCCAAAAATGATTTCTTTTGTAAAAGATATTATGTTTCTATTTTTTTATCAAGGTTTAGTTTTTCTTATGTTTTTTATAAAAAGTGATTGTGATTAATTCAAAACACCAAAAAAAAAGCGAGAAAAACAACTTTAAAGTAGGGAAGTTTTTCTCGCTAATTTTAACCATTAAAAAATCTCTATTTTGAAAGCAGATTGTTTAAATGTTTTACAAATTCTGCTGGTTCTTTTAGTTCTGCACCTGCAATTAATAAAGCTTGGTCAAAAAGAACTTCAGAAACATCTTTTATTAAAGTTTCATCATCAGAATCTTTGATTTTAGCAATAATTGGATGGTCTGCATTTATTTCCAAAATTGGTTTTAATTCTGGACCGCTTTGTCCCATTGCTTTCATCATTTGAATCATCTGATAACTTGGGTCGTTTTCATCAACCACAATACAAGATGGATTTTCTCCGCTTAGTGTTTTTGAAAGTTTTACATCTTTTACTTTTTCACCAAGAGCTTTTTTGATTTTTTCAACAACAGATTTGAATTCTTTTTCTTTCTTTTCTGCTTCTTCTTTATTTCCGCCCAAATCTTCATCTGAACCAGAACGATTTACCGCTTTAAGTTCAAAATCTTTATATTTTCCAAATCCTGGAATAACGATGTCATCAATATCATCATCCAAAACAAGAACTTCAAAACCTTTTGCAACATAAGCTTTTAAAAGAGGATTTTCACGAAGATTTTTTTCATCACTACCAGAAATATAATAAATTGCTTTTTGTTCTGGTTTCATTCGTTGAACATAATCTGCAAAACTTGTGTAATTATCATCTCCAGTTCCAGATTTATCTGTAGATTTAAATCTTACAATTTCTGCAATTTCTTCACGATTTGCATAATCTGAATACAAACCTTCTTTCATTGGACGATTGAAATTTTTTACAAATTTATTCCATTTTTCAATAGATTTCTTTTCTTCGTCAGTAGGAGTTTCTGATTTTCTTGCTTTATCAGCTTCTTCGCCCATCTTTTTAAATTCACTGAGCAATTTTTTTACTGAAGCAGATTTTATATTATCGAGAATTCTATTTTGCTGTAAAATTTCACGACTAACATTTAAAGGTAAATCTTCAGAATCGATAATTCCTCTTACAAAGCGTAAATATGATGGTAAAAGTTCGCGGTCATCATCTGTTATAAAAACCCGTTTTACGTAAAGTTTTACGCCACTTTTGTAATCTGCCTGATACATATCGAAAGGAGCAGTTTGAGGAATAAAAAATAAAGTTGTATATTCTTGAGTTCCTTCTGCGTGAGTATGAATATATTTTAAAGGTTCTTGTCCATCATGAGCAAATGTTTTGTAGAATTCGTTATAATCTTCTTCTTTTAGTTCTGATTTTTGTCTTGTCCACAATGCAGAAGCTGTATTTACTTGCGAGATTTTATTTTCTGATGAAGTTACATTTCCTTTATCATCATATTTTTTTTCTTCATAATGAAGATAGATTGGGAATGCAATGTGATCTGAATATCGTTTTACAAGTTCTTCAATCTTCCAGCGAGAAGCAAATTCTTTTGATTCTTCGTTTAAATGCATTTCTACGGCAGAACCAGTTTTATTTAAATCATCAAATCCATATTTTTTTGCTTCTTCTGAATCAATAGCAATTTCATCAATATCGTAAGAATTTGTACCATCAGAAGACCAATGCCAGATTTTTCCATCACCAGCGGCTTTTCTCGTATAAACATCAATTTTTTTTGCAGCCATAAATGCAGAATAAAATCCAACACCAAACTGACCAATTAAAGCGGAATCTTTTGCTGCTTCTGTTGTTAGTTTTTCCATAAACGCTTTTGTTCCAGAACGAGCAATTGTTCCTAAATTGTTTGTTAAATCTTCATCTGTCATACCAATTCCAGAATCTTGAACTGTAAGAACAGAATCTTTTTCATCAAACATAATGTCAATTCTTGGTTCGAATTTTATTGATTTGTAAGAATCATCAGAAACTGTAAGATATTTCAATTTATCCAAAGCATCTGATGCATTTGAGATGATTTCTCGAAGGAAAATGTCTTTGTTTGAATAAAGTGAATGAATAATTAATTTTAGAAGTTGATTTACTTCTGTTTGAAATTCATGTTTTGCCATTTATAAACCTCTTATAAAAATCAATGAGAAATTGTTAATTTGTAAATGTGATTTTAACTACGATTCTAAAAAACGGACTTGCAGTTAAAATAAATTTGCAACGCAAACTCTAATATTTTAAAATTAATAAAGAAGCGTTGCAAATTCAATAAAAATTTTTAAAGGTTTTTATTATTTTTTGTCTGATTTTGTTTCAGATTTATTTTCTAGTGATAAATCACCATCTTTTATCCAACCAATTTTTCTAAAAATCAAGCCAAATGCCCAACACAAAATTGCAGGAAGGATAAAACAAATCATAATTAAACCAAACCAATTTATAAAAGTTGGAGAAATTGATGTTGCACCGTGAAGAATTGCAGTTTCACTTGGATTATACCAACCAGAAATAACTCCAATTTGTCCGACCAATCCACAAGTTCCCATTCCAGAACTTACAGCAGCACCATTCATTTCAAGTTTGAAAACACAAGTTGCAATTGGACCTGTTATTGCTGAAGTTAAAATTGCCGGAAGCCAAATTTTTGGATTTTTGATGATATTTGGCATTTGTAACATAGAAGTTCCTAATCCTTGAGAAAGAATTCCTCCCCAACGATTTTCTTTGAAACTTAAAACGGCAAATCCGACCATCTGTGCACAACAACCAGCAACTGCAGCTCCTCCAGCGAGTCCAACAAGTCCAAAAGCGGCACAAATTGCAGCAGAACTAATTGGCAATGTAAGAGCAATTCCTACTACAACAGAAATTAATATTCCCATCCAGAATGGATGAAGTTTTGTTGTCCAAATTAAGAATTTTCCTACAGAATTTGCAGCAATTCCAATATATTTTGCGGTTAAAACTGTTAATAATACACCAACAAAAATGGTTACCGCTGGAGTAACGATAATATCAACTTTTGTTTTTTTACTTACAAGACGACCACATTCTGCCGCAACAATAGCAATTATTAAAACAGCAAGAGGTCCGCCAGCACCGCCAGTTACATTTGCAGCAGAACCAACAGCAACTAAACTAAATAAAACTAACGCTGGAACTTGCATTGCAAAACCAATTCCAACAGCCATTGCAGCTCCGACGACATGACTTTCTGAAGCAAAGTTTCCAATATCAATTAAAAATTGGAAGATTGGATTTTCATTTATGCGTAAAAGTTGTTGCCCCAAAGTTTTGATAATTGTACCTATCAACAAAGAGGCAAAAAGACCTTGAGCCATTCCAGACATAGCATCAATACAATAACGTTTTACATACTTATTCATAATAAATTAACAATAACATTTTATATAGAAGTTTGGAATATAGTTTTTACTGTTTGTCTTCATTTTCTATAAGAACAGTTTTCATTGTAACTTCAACTTTTTCATCATAACAAGCAAAAACTTTTTCGGTAAATTCTTTTTTTAATTTTGGAGTAAATAAACTTACAAGAGGAACAATCACAAGTCCACCAATCATAGCTAATGCTCCACAATTAATAGGATTCATAAAATTTATAAAAATATTTGCGACTGTAATTCCTACTCCAAAAATAAAACTTGCCCAAACAGATGCTTTTGTCGTTTTTTTCCAAAATAATCCATATAAAAATGGTGCTAAAAATGCTCCAGCTAACGCTCCCCAAGAAATTCCCATCAGTTGAGCAATAAATGTTGGTGGATTTAATGCAATCACAATGGAAATTCCTATAAAAAATACAACAAGAATTCTCATTGCAAGAAGTGATTTTTTTTCATCCATCTTTTTAAAACAAGTTTCTTTTAAAACATCTAAAGTTAATGTTGAACTTGAAGTAAGGACTAAAGATGATAGGGTAGACATTGAAGCAGAAAGAACAAGAACTACAACAATTCCAATCAAAATATCAGGTAAAGATGATAACATAGAAGGTATTATATTATCGTAAAGAATTGTTCCTGTTTTTGTATAAATTGAAGGATTCTCAAAAAGACGACCAAATCCACCAAGAAAATAACATCCACCAGAAATAATAACTGCAAAAATTGTAGAAACGATTGTTCCAGTTTTTACCGCTTTTTCTGATTTTATTGCATAGAATTTTCCAACCATTTGAGGAAGTCCCCACGTTCCTAACGAAGTAAGAATTACAACTCCCAAAAGATTTAACGGGTCTGGACCAAAGAAAGAAACAAAAGGTCCTCTCATGTGTTGTAGAGCCGGTGCTGTGTTTGCAGAATCGACAGGAATTTCAGAAAGTTGCTGGATAGCAGAAAGAAATCCTCCCCGGCCATTTAAAACAGCAATGATGATTGCAACAATTCCACCAAGCATAATAAGTCCTTGAATAAAATCATTGATTGCGGTTGCCATATATCCACCAAGAATTACATAAACGGCGGTGAGAGCAGCCATCCCAATTACACAATATCTATAATCAATATCAAAAGCTAATCCGAATAATGTAGAAAGTCCTTTATAAACAGAAGCTGTATACGGAATTAGAAAAACAAATGCAATTATAGAAGCAACAATTCTTAAAGAATTACTATCATATCTTTTTCCAAAATAATCAGGCATCGTTTTTGCATCTAGGTGATGAGTCATAACTCTTGTTCGTCGGCCCATCACAACCCAAGCGAGTAGAGAACCGATAAAAGCATTTCCTAAACCTATCCAGGTAGAAGCAAGTCCATATTTCCAACCAAATTGACCTGCATAACCTATAAAAACTACAGCAGAAAAATAAGATGTTCCATAAGCAAAAGCAGTAAGCCAAGGTCCTACAGAACGTCCTCCAAGAACAAATCCATTTACATCGGTTGCGGTTTTTCTCGCATAAATACCAACGCCAATCATAATAATGAAAAATACCAATAATAAAATAATTTTTATAAACATAAAAAATTCCTTGATGATATTAAAACAAAAAAAGTCTTATTTCGCAAATGGAAATAAGACTTTTTTCTACATATTCTATTATAAAAATTTATTCTTGAATTTCTTCATCATCTTTTTCTTTTGAAAGCATAACGTTTGTAAGAATTCCGAGAATAAGAGCACAAGCAACTGTACGAATTTCAACTTTTCCAAAACTTACAACCATTCCGCCAACACCTGTGATAAAAATTACAGAAGCAACAAAAAGATTGCGATTTTTATTTAAATCAACTTTTTGGAACATTTTAAATCCTGAAACAGCAATAAATCCGTAAAGTGCAATACAAACTCCGCCCATAACACAAGATGGAATTGTTTCTAAGAATGCAACAAGTGGAGAAATTAAAGAGAATATAACACAAAGAATTGCACATCCCCAAATTGTGATTGTAGACGCATTTTTTGTGATTGCAACACAACCGATTGATTCACCGTAAGTTGTATTTGGACATCCTCCAAAAATTGTAGAAACCATAGTTCCAACACCATCACCTAAAAGAGTTCTTGTAAGACCAGGGTCTTTTAATAAATCTTTTCCGATAATTGCAGAAAGATTTTTGTGGTCAGCAAGATGTTCAGCAAAAACTACAAATGCAACTGGAACATAGGCTGCAAAAATTGTGAGAAGATAAGAACCTGTGATTCCTTTTAATCCATCAATTCCACCAAGAACAAAAGTAAATTTTGGAAGAGATAAATATCCAGATAGGGTAGTAAAGTCAAGAGATTTTAAAGCATCGTATTTAATTACTATTAATGAAGGAATATTTGCAATTGTACCGATTAATGCAAAAATTGAAGCTAATAAATATCCTGCAAGAATCCCAATGATAAAAGGAATTAATCGTCCAAGTTTTTTTCCATAAGTAGAACAAAGCATTGTTACAGCTAAAGTTACAAGTCCGCAAATTAAAGCAACGTAAGTACTTCCTGTTGAAACATTACTTTTGAGTAAATCACCAACAGCATTGGCAGAAAGACTTAACCCGATGATTGAAACTGTAGGACCAATAATTACAGGAGGCATAAGAATATCAATCCATTTTACACCGCAAAATTTTACGACAATAGCAATGACAACATAAACAAGACCTGCCATTAATGCACCGATGATTAATCCCCAGTAGCCGATTTGCATAGAAGCAGCACCACCAAAGGCACTCATCATAGAACCGATAAAAGCAAAAGAACTACCTAAAAAAACAGGGCTAGAACTTTTTGTAAATAATAAATAAACAAAAGTTCCAACCCCGGCACCAAATAAAGCAGCAGATGCAGAAAGACCATTTCCCACAATCGCAGGAACGGCAATAGTTGCAGCCATAATTGCTAAAAGTTGTTGAATTGCAAACAAAAATGTTTTTCCAAAACCAGGTTTGTCCTTAATACCATAAATTAAATTCATTTTTATAAAACCTCTTTAATTTTAAAACTTATTAATTATACCTACTAGAAAATAATTGGTCTACTTACTAAAATAGAAATATTGTAAATTTAAAGAGGTCGTGCGTTCGAATCGCTGCGATTCTTTTGTAATTTTTTTCTTGACTCAGTAGCTCAGTTGGATAGAGCATCCGCCTCCTAAGCGGAAGGTCGTGCGTTCGAATCGCATTTGAGTCATTTTTTTGAGATTTTATCTGCACTCTCTTAAAATCTCTTCAATTTCTTCATCGCTTAACTTCTTGCAGAGCAACCTTGAGTTCTAGTCATGCTTTTTGCAATTGCAGAAATTGTTTTTTCATCGAGAGAAATATTCATTTCGGAAAATTTCGTTGGCAATCCTATTTCTTTTATAAAATCCCCAAGAGAATTGATTCCACAAAGTACAATTTCTTCTTGAGATTTCCCTTCTGGATTGATTTTCCATACCTCACGTGCAAATCGAGCAAATTTTTCAATGGCATTTTTATAAATATGGCGATAAACAATAGGATGAATAACTGCAAGACCATATCCGTGATTACAATCGGTATACGCTCCAAGTTGATGTTCTATCATGTGGCATTGAAAATCAGTTGTTTTTCCAAGTTTTAAGATTCCATTTTCTGCCATTGCACTTGACCACATAAGTTCACTTCGTGCAGTTTGATTTTCAAAATCACAAAAATTTGGATGAGCAATCAAAACACGGATATTTTTGATTGTATTTATAGGTAAATGAATTCATAATTTTCCTCCAATTAAAATATTATTTCAAAGTGATTTAGCAAGTTTTAATCACGTTTTCCTAAACACGTTTTTTAGTAATATCTACGACAATAATAATTTGTACAATATAATTTTAGCAAGATGACTATGCACAAAAATTATAGCAAACTTAAAAAGGAGATGATGGTGGAAGTAATGCGGAGGTAGACAGAATCTATATTATAAGTAGTAATATGCATACCATGTATATAGCGTAAAATGTGAGATAGAAACTTTGTAAACACTAGATATAGTTATTATATCAGAGTTTCATAGAACTGTACAGCGTTTTGAACATCATTTTCATCAGGATGCTGCTTGTTTAATCCGCCGATAAGATTAAACGGGCTGTATGTATCATAACCTTTGCAGTTGAAAACTCCTGCAACAGTTGCTGATTTCTGCTCTAGAAACTTCTCCATCTCTTCTCAGATCATAATTCGCCAGGACTATCATCTTTGCTTTTGAGGTCTCAATCAGAGTTACGTCCGGATACTTCTCCGCGATGGTTTTTACGAGCTTTTCTGTGTTGTGATGATGTGGCGATGATGCATAAAGTATTGCAGTTTTCATATCGTGGATTATATCAGATATTCATTTCTTATTCTTCAGTTTTGTTGAAAAATTGCCCTATTTTGCGCGAATATCCATAAACAGCCCAAAGGTAGACAGAATATTATTAAATAGTGTAATAAGTATACAGTGTAAGATTAATTCTAAGATTTATCCCTATTTTCCGAACTCTTCTACCAGTTCCAAAGCGCCATTTTTACTGGACGTCAAGGTATTTGACGTGATCTACCTCGCTCAGGAACATCGATTTTTCGCGAATCCAGAGTGAATTATCATCGTAAAGACGGCGGTAAACAACGTATTCTTCCTTTGTTTCTGAATGATATGCAACATCCTCAACGATGTAATATTTGTTCTTAAAGTGCTTATAGATTCCGTGAATCTTATCTTTAATTCGCGATTTTCTGCCATTTTACTGCTCCAAAATCCATTTTATACCACGGGCCCATGCGGCCGGCGGCGTCCTCAGTACCTGATTACGGGCTTTTGCTTCTGTATCTCCAAGAGACAGGTAAATATACTCCGGATTTCTTATAAAGTCATTAGATTCTGCGTATTCTGTAAAGCCCGGAAACCATAAAGAGCCGGATGCACGGCAATTCTTGAGAAAATATCTGTTTTATGAGCTGCATAAAGGGCAAAAAGTCCTGCTAAAGAATAGCTAGCAAGTGCAATATATGCTGGTTTTGTACCGGAAATTGAATTAATAGTTGCCTGAATGATTTTTTCGGTTAGAAGTGAAAGATATTCGTCGGCTTTTCCTTCGAAAGCATCATCGTTTTTGTAAATCGGAGGATTTTTCCAGGGCGACATATCAGAATTCCAGTTCAAATTGCTGACTGCGGCAAGTGTAAATGACGGATAGTTCAGTTTCTGGCATTCATCCCATACAGTACTGCCTTCGTTCCCGTAAGTATTCAGTATAATAAGCGGAGAACCGGTATTTTCAGCACCAAAAATGGATACAGTTTTACCTTCAATTTCGAGGGTGGTCATTTTTTTTATCTCACTCCCCTCAAATTTACATATTATGCATTACAGAACGAACCTTCCCGATTACACGGAAGTCTTCGCTTTCAGAAGATTCGAACATCGGGTCGTAAAACTTGTTGTCTGAGATGATTTTTACGCCGTCACTGGTACGCTGCAGGCGTTTTACAAAACCTTTTCCCCTGTAAATTATTGTATAAATACCGTCATCACCGTCGTAACCGTTCATACTTTGATTTCATCGGTGTCCGGTACATACTGACCGTGACCTGCAGAAAAGGCCTGCTCTACTACAGGAATCAGCAGAACGTCTTTAGACAAAGCGGATTTGAGACCGTCGTTTGAGATACCGAAAAATTCTTCGGCGGTGGTGTCAAAAACAGAAAGGATTCTTAAGGCTTCTTCGATAGACGGGAATCGTGCCTTGTAGATACGGTTTCGCATAGACTGCAAATCCATGCCGGTTTCATTACAGAGCCATTCCTGAGTCTTGCCCTTCTCTGCCAGTTTTGCTTTAATTCTGTTCCAAAAGTCCGTTGCTTCCATTTATGACCTCTTCCAAAAGTATATCACACGAAAAAAAATAAATAGTATTCCAAAAGATTATTTATATTGACTTTAAACTATTCCGAATGTAATATTTTTATAGTTATGATTACAGGATTTCCGAGTCCCGCACAGGGCTATGAAGACAAAAGTCGATTTGAACTCACTTTACATCAAGCATCTGGTTGCAACTGTCTTTATGACTGTAGATACCGACCGGTATAACAACATGTGCATTTTTAACGGAGATCTTTTAATCATAGATCGGGCAAAGCGGATTACGCCTAATTCGCTGGTGGTTTACGAGAGTTGCGGTGAGTTTGTAATCGGACGCGTGTGCAATATCAAGGGCGAAGCGATAGTGACCGGCGCCATAATCAATGTAATTCATACGGTAAAATCATGATTTTGCACGCCGACGGCAATAGTTTTTATGCATCCTGCGAGCAGATTTTCCGTCCTGATTTACGCGGAAAGCCTGTTGCACTTCTTTCAAACAATGACGGAGTTATAATTGCCCTCAAATAAAGAAGCTAAAGCCTTAGGTATTAAGCGCGGAGACCCGTTTTTTCAGGTACGTGGATGTGTGCGAAAAGCGGAATATCACCATTTTTCGAGCAATTATACGCTTTATGCTGATATTTCCAGGCGGATTACGTCGATTTATCTGGAATATGCACCGGATATTGAAGAATATTCTATTGATGAATCGTTTCTCTTTTTCAATAAATGCAATTTTTCTGTTTCAGACTGGTATGAAATCGGCCATGAACTAAAACGGCGCATTTATAAAGAAGTCGGAATGCCGATTTGCGTTGGAGCAAAGCGCCGACTAAAACTCTTGCAAAGGCTTTACAACAAAAAAGCTAAGGAATACGGTGGAGTTTTTGTTTATGAAGAATCCAGGGTTGATGAACTCCTTGCTCAGACTGACTGTGGTACAATCTGGGGAATCGGCCCTGCCCGTGCGCGTACATTGCAGCTTCATGGAATTAAAAATGCACTGGAACTAAAACATATGCCTTTGTGTGATGCCAAAAAACTGCTTACAATTCAGGGCTTTGCCACAGTTCAGGAGCTGAACGAAATTGCCTGTATTAATAAGGTTACCCGCGAAAAGAAAGACGTAATCACTTCCAGCCGCCAGTTTTCCAAAAAGATTTATGATATAAAGACGCTGGAATGAGCCCTGGTTCAGTATGCGGAACTTGCGGTGGAACGTCTCCGGGCTCAGAAAAGTGAATGCGGGGAAGTTTCAATCTATATTTCCACCTGAAATTATTACTCAGATAATCCCAATGAACAGTATTCCAACGGCGCAATTGTAGAACTGACAAGAATAACCAGCTATACGCCAGATATAGTGATGGCTGCAAAACTTGCACTCCCCCACATTTTCTGTCTCGGTTACGGCTATAAAACAATAATGGTTACGCTGATGAATCTTCTTACCGAAGCCTTTCAGGGCGACTTATGGATTGATCCGTGCGAAGATGAAAAGAAACGCCGCCTTATGACAAGCCTTGATAAAATTACAAAGACCTATGGCCGGGGAAGTCTTACTCTTGCCAAAGGCTTTGAAAACAGCGACTGGGAGATGAAACGTGACTTTCTAAGTCCCTGCTGGACTACAAGATACGGGGATTTCCCGAAAATTCACTGATTATTTTTATTTTCTATCATCGTTTGATAGAGTTATAATGTTATTTATTGATCCATGAACAATAAACTTGATTATATCGCCATTGATTTTGAAACCGCGAATCAGTACCGGAACAGTGCCTGCTCTGTAGGACTTGTGCGCTTTATCGACGGAAAAGAAGTTGATTCCTGTTATTCTCTGATTCATCCGGCAAAGATGTATTTCATCCCAGAATGGACTCGTGATATTCATCATATTTCTTATAATGATGTGCGGAATAAGCCCTACTTCCCTGAGGTTTGGGATACCATGGTAATGCCATTTATAAATCAGACTCCTGGTGTTCCTCTTGTGGCCCATAACGGAAATATGTTCGATATGCCTGTAATTCAGAATTGCTGTAAATATTTTGGAATGGAAGTTCCTAAGCTTGAGTACTTTGATTCGTTGATTGTTGCCAGGAAAACATGGCCGGAGTTTGAAACACATCAGTTAACAAAACTTGGAGAGCGCTTTAATATTGAATATCTTACCCATGATGCTCTTGAGGATTCCAGAGGCTGCGGTCAGATTATAAAAATCGCTGCTGATAAATGGGGAGTTAATTCGGTAGAAGAGCTTCTTTCTGCCTGTAAAACCGAAATTCGGTCTTTAATGCATTTTTCTGAACAAATAAAATTATAATGCCTTTTGTTGGCACTGTTGAGTATTATAATAAAAGTCATAAAGTACACAAAAAGTTTAGGAGGCTGTATCTTTATGGAAAGTTTAGCTGCAACTTTTATGGTTATTTCTGTTATGGGTTTGTCTGTATATCTGGCAAAGTATCTTAGAGATTCTGAATCAAAGAATCAGAAATTGAATGACGTGTTTACATTCTGCCTGCCGTATATTGCAACAATGGTAATTGGACTTGCTGTGATTTCTGATTGTCTCTTATTACCGATTGTAATAACCGCCGCTCTGCTCGCTGGAACATTGAGTCTTCTTGTTAGCTGGACTTCAGAACAGAAAAAACATCAGGCTAAAGAAAACAAAAATGCTTTGAACTACATTGTTTTCATCATTATGAGAAATAGTTCAATGTCACTTGAAGCTATGTAAGGAAACTAATGAAAAACTGCACAACTCCCTCAGTAGGAATCTGGTGGTTTTATTATGATGAAGTTCTCTTTGCAGACCCTGTAGAAGTTGAAAAAGGACTTCCCTATGGAGACTGTATTGCAGGACTTTCTGACCATGCTGATTTCTGGGATAAGATGGAAGCTGCCGGAGAATTAAACAAGATTCCTCCCCTCTTACGTTCTGAATACTTTAATATTCCTCGTGGGCGTGTTGTTTTTCATGTAGATACCGGTAGGTATACGATTCTTCACGGGGGTCTTAAAAAGCGGGAATTGAATAAGATCCGTAAGTTTTTTGCACTGTCTAAGGAATTAACTGATTATGATACGGATTTCCATTACTCATTAAATCCTATCATAAAATGATAGACTTTTGAAAAAAGTGTGGTAAACTATGAGTATGAGTAGAAAACTTACAGACGAAGAGAAAATACAGCGTCAATTGAGACGTGATGAAAAGGCGGTTGAAAAAGAGGCACATCCTCAGGTTGATAAATACGGAGCAAAAATCCTTCGAATTCTGCGGGAAGAAGCTTCGGACAATCCTAATATAAAATACAACTCTGAATATTTTGAAAAGAGATTCGATGTTTCAAATATCACTATCCTACGCTCAATCAAAAAACTTAAAGCGAACAATTTGATTAAAGATAAGCAGGTTCATGGTAGTTATGCCATTGAAGAACAATATTATGATGAGTTTTATTCACAGTCTTGCTCGGAAGAAATAAAGAAGAATATTGCACTCATCGCAAGTCTTGGTGGCGTTCTTCAGCAGTATAAAAATACTCCGCTTTACGACAGCGTAACCGACCTCATATATTTCCTTCAGCCTGAAATTGCAAAAAGCGATAAAATCTTCTCTTCTGGCCGAGTAATTGTTTCTCCTCAGATGGAATATGACATCAATACCCAGAACTGGGAAAAAGTATACAATGCCCTACAGAGAAATCACAAACTTCGTTTCCGTTATACAAAGCCTTATACAAACAATGAAGCACAGCGAATTGTCTGGCCTTTCCAGCTTGTTCTGGATAACGGTTCGGTTTATCTTTTTGCCTACAGCGAATATGCGGATTTGGTTCTTCTGTATGATCTGAATTATATGGTAGATGTTGTTGTACTTAATGACGAATTTGAACTCCCCGAAGATTATGACATCAACAATTACAGCGGTGGCGGACGTCTTGGAGCTTACAAAGGCGATAAGATTGAAAAGTATAAAATCCGCTTTACTGAATATGCTGCGGAGTGGATGAAAAATCATAAACTTGCAGATGACCAGACTTTCAAAGAGGAAGAAAATGCAACTGTGATTTCTTTTTCTTCAACTCAGTACGATAAAGTTTTGGAACTTATTTTAGGCTGGGGACGACAGGCAGAACCTCTCGCGCCTGCCCGCCTTGTCAAACGCTGGAAAGAAGAAGTTCTGGCAATGGCAGAAAAAGTGAAAGAGTCGTAATTTCTGCGATTGAAAAATGGAACAAAACCCCGGCTGGACTTACAGATTTATCGAATCTCTAAATATGCAGATTGCAATAAACGACACCACCGGGGATTATGTACACCGAAGATAAAGTCAGATACTCTGTCGAAGAACAGCGTCTTCTGCAGAGTATCGATTATGCACTTCCCTTACCGGTACATTTTGTAAAGAAAGTTTTTGATGGGACTATTGTTTCACTTTCCTCCGATATCAACTATAACGCCTGAAGTATTTGAATCTGCGTGATTCCCGATATCCAGAATATAATCTAAATCATCGTCTTTGATTTGCCCGCCATTAACTGCCTGCTCTAAAAGTTCTGCGAAGCTTAAATGGTCCGGATTTGGGTATTTTGCAAGTAGAGCCCGGAGTTCTGCCCGATCAGCTACTTCCTGTTCAATTTCTCTGATTTTTGCAGTGCGTTCTTCTGGAGTGTAACGTCTGACAGGCTCTACTCTGCCTGAATCATAAGCAATTCTTCCAATTCCTTCTATTCTATCTGCCATGTTTGCTCCCTCCTACTCAAAGAAATCCTGGTAGTCTTTGAACATAGAATAATTTTCAAGATTTCTTTTTATGACAAATTCTATAAGGTAATCTATTTTCTTCGCATCTTCATCCATTACTCTTATCACTTTGTCAAACTGTGAGAAGAATTCTTTGCAAGAGTCGGGATGAAAGCCTTCATATAAGAAACCTATAGGACAAGATAATTTCTTGCATTCATGTTTCTTTGCCATCAGAAATCCATCAGCAATTCTTTTCGCGTTTATATCAACACGATTGTCAGAATGGAAGTCTACGCAGATAAAAATTATTCCTTTATATTTTAATTTCTTGCAGGGGATAAAAATTGAATACTTGGTTTTATCATATTCTGTTTCTTCAAGATTTTTTAACGCATTTTTCAGGTATTTGCCTTCTCTTTCTACAACCCAATGTGCAAGTGGATTCGCTGGTTTAAAATCATTTCCAAGCGGACAAAGAAGGAAATCACCTTTATCTTCTAAAAGATTCCCAAAACGCAGGGAACAATAAAACTTTGAATCAAGTCGATGTACAGAATAATCTGAAAGGAACTGCTTAAAATATAAGACTTTTGAATTTGCCGTTATCTTACCTTTGAAAATATTACGGAAAAGATTTTTAGTTTCCTCGAGAACTATTTTTAAATTTTCTTTGTATGAAAAAAGATTACATAGTCCACTTTCAAGAAATAAAAAATTAATTGTAATAGAATAACTTAAGAAGAAAGCTGGTTTTCGTAATAGTATAGATTTTGAGATAACAAAAAGGGAAATACAAATTATTGTGATACTATCAATAATGTGAATTACGGGACCGTATTTTCTTAATTGGCTGTAATAATCAATATCCGACCGGATTTCATTTTTTAATTCTTGAGCTTGATCCTTTGTTATTTGTCCAGAATAAAGCATATCTTCTATATCCAAATATCGTACTTGTACACTATCAAGAATTAATCTTCCAGAAATTTCATTTAGACGATAGATTTTTTTAGTATTAAATAGATTAAATGTAATTCCAACAATAAATAAAATAAAACCAATAATTGACTTATATCCATAAATTGGTTGTGAGTTAAATATAAATGGTAGTGCGGTTGAAAAAATTACAAATAAAAGAATCACAATCTCTGATATTAGAAAGAATCTGCACATATTTTTATAATTATTCTTTTTTTTATTACAATTCCCTGATGATACAGTGGAATGTACTTTGTCTTACCGTAATTTTCATATCCCCAGTCGCTGTGCCAGTGGCCAAAGAACCACTTTTTGTATGAGATCATTGAATCAATTTTGTCGTTGAAGGCGACGTTAGAATCGCTTTGAAGATGTTTCAAATTTTCTTCGTTTCTAAAATAATCATCAGTAAGTGCGATACCTGCTGAAGGCCCAGTGTGAGAAAGAACATAGTCGAAGTGCATTTTTGTTTCTATTTTTGCCAGAACAGAAGACTTTTCTTCTTCACTCCACTCTTCCTGCTCCCACCAGGATTCGTGAAGTTTACGCCAGGCTTTATCATCACTCATTGCGCCGCCAAGAACAAGATATCGGTTGCCTTCTATACAATAGATTTCTCCGCGCTTGAGATAGAAAATATTATCACTGACTTTCAGAACTTTGTTTCCGAATATCTCAATTTCTGGCAGTTTTTCAATCACATTATAATTATCATGATTACCCTGAACCGCCAGAATCTTAAAAGGCTTTTGGTTGTACCATTTGAGAAGATATCGGTCTGTGTGGTCAGCAGGATGTATACTTTTTTCGTCAATCTCACAATCAGAACTCCAAGGAAGCCCGAAATCGCCGAGAACAATTGCGTGCGTAATATCATGAAAATCTACACCCTGCTCCATGCAGCAGAGCTTCATGTTCTTAGTAGAGAGATTCGACATGTCTTCCGTGTTGTGTGTGTCACCGGTTATGTAAATCATCCTGCCCTCCTACAAACAAAATCCCATACGTCTTGAACCATCTGGATTATCAATCTTTTCGCACTTACACATATCATGAATATCTGAAAGTGCCGGACGTTCGCCGGAAATTACTTCATTCATTGCGATTTTTCTTACGATATTATTTATCTGACCACCGGAGAAATCGTATTCCTTTGCAAACTCTGTGGCAGCTTTTTCATCAAGCCAGGAAAGTTTGTTCATCCAAATAGAAGTCTTTGCTTCAGTTGAAGGATTCTCAAACTTAATCTTGAACAGGAAACGGCGTTCAAAAGCGGAATCCATGTTTGAAGCAAGGTTTGTAGTGGCGATGAAAATGCCTTTTAAGTTTTCAAGTTCTTCCAGAATGATGTTCTGAATTGCGTTTTCAGTCTGAGCACAGTTTCCTGATGTATCAGATTTGCGCTTTGAAATAAGGGCTTCAGCTTCATTGAAAAGAAGTATAGGCATGAGTTCACCCTTCTTTTCTGCAATTTCGCAGGCATTCTTATAACTGGTAAAAATCTTTTTGATGCGCTTTTCACTTTCGCCAAACCATGCAGACTTCGCCTCGCTTATATCAACATGAACGATAGAGCGACCGGTCTCCTTTGCAATCTGCATAACGGATTCAGTTTTTCCTGTACCTGGTGCTCCGTATAAAAGAACCGCAACACCCACTGGAAGTCCGTCATCACTCAGGCGTTTCTGGATGCCTTTGAGTTTATCTTCCTGAAGAGCATTTTTGAGGCGGTCGATTTCTTTCTGATTCTGCTCGCTGTAAAAGAGTTTCTTTGTCTTGATGTCAGCAGTTTTTATCAAATTCTTGTCATTGACTGAATCTTCAAATAAGAATGCTTTATCTCCCAGAACAAGTTTACGTCCTTTGTCAGAAAGTGTGATGGTTGCATCGGACATATTTCCTTTTTCTGCAAATTCAAGAAGCTTCTTCTGGAAAAGTTCATGAGTTTCTTCCATCATTTCTGCCGCAACAGAATAACGTTTGCTGCCATCATAAAGGTCTGAGATAGTTGAATTTAAGTTTGAATCGCCGCCCTGAAGAACATCGTTTGCAATATCGTAAAGAATAAAACGGTTATATGGGTTGTCAATTTCTGCTTGAACACGTTTAATCATTTCAAGATGCTTATGTTTTCGTTCATAAGAATCTAGTTCTCTTTGAATTGCATAACAGCTTTTATCTTCTCTTCGGCGGGACTCATAACGGTCAGCAAAATAATTTAAGAATTCAATTTCATCCGTTTCGTGTTTTTCGCCAGGGATAAAATCTGTATTATTATAGAGAGAGTCACAAAAAGTGCTTACAGGCCGGAAGTCATTGTTATGACGGTTCCATTCTAAGAATCCTGCATCAATCAACGATTCAACTTCTTTTTTCCAGGTCATAATGGACATTACAGGAACTTCAACAGCCGAAGACAAATCTTTAAAAGTTGATGTATCTTCACGTTCTACAAAACGTTCGCAGGTAAGACAGAGAATCCAAATCTGTGTTTGTGAAAGTTTGTACAAGTCTTTCAGTTTTTCCATAGCAGTTTTATACTGTTTAGTAGGTTTAATTTTTAGCTTAGATTCATAAAGTGATTCATATACGCAGCTCATCGCCTTTGAGATATTCCATCTGATTTTCTTTTCGTTCATCTGTTCTTCCATAGTTACATCTTCTACTACGCTTATATTTATACATTGGGAAACTATCATTTACTGATAGAGGTAGAAAAATTTTCGATTTTTTTGTGAGGGTGAGCAGATTTATTTTACAAGAGAATTGAGTCTGACACATTAAAGTTGTAGTTGAATAAAAATTCTGTCAACTATCACGATTTGATAGTCCTTATTATATATAAGTATAAGCTGAGGTCTATCATGAAACTTACACCAGAACCTTAAAAAACTCATTTTGCAACCGGTTCATTGTACGGGGTATCTTGCTGCAGCCCATGGAAATTTCAGTCTAGAACATAATGAATACGACAATAAATGGTATTTTAAAAAGAATTTTAACCGGGATTTTTTTGGTGGTATAGCGACAGATAACATTTCTTCATGGAAACATAACCGTAAATTTGAGTTTAAGGAAGTTGAGTTCACTGGTGTAATTGTAAAAATTGATAGAATCCTAGTTTCAACAATTCTTGGTGTTTATAAAAGGGAATATGGTGACCTCTATGCATGTGACTATGCTCCTTCTAAAAAAGACGGCTGCTCTATAATTGCTGCTACGGCTTTCTACAGAAACGGCTGCAAACGCATCGTGCCTTTGGATTGTATTCAGGAAGCTGCTGAGTTTTCTAACGGTAAAAATACCAAGTCTTTGATGAAAAAACTGGAAACTTTGATAGAAAGCAATTCAAAGAATACTATTACCTACCATAAAGATGGACGGATTGAGATAGAAAATCAGTACTACAATCTGGATCCCGAAACTACGGAGCTTCTGGAATTAAAACGCTATCTGGTTCTGGATGTTCGTAACCGCTCTGCTCGATTTTGTGCTGAAACCGGAAACGAATGCTTTAATATCTGGGATGAAGAATACAGGCGGATTATGACTGTAATGAATGAACAGATGAAAGACGAATGCGGATTTGTTCCTACCCTTTCATACAGCGAAAACAACTTTAACCGCCTTGTGAACTTTGCAAGATTCCCGTTTGCGCCGGAACTGAATGAGTTATGTAAGGAAGAAGTTCTTGGCCCCAAAGTTCGGGAAATAGAAGAAGAACTAAAAAGAAGTTCTGATGGTGTTAAAAAATTCATACAGCAGACAGGCCTTCCCTATACCACAAAGCCCAACAGACTGTTTTTGCAGGGCCATCGCATATTTTTAGAGTATCTGAATATCCGTAGTATTGGTTTTATGGATGATAAAGCTATTGAAATGCTGATGGATGCTGATTTCCAGAAAATTTTTGTTGCTGCCTGTCCGTTTGGTCTGAATCTTGTATTAGCGGAAGATTTAGAATTCCTCTTCCGGTTATATGATGAAAAGACTGTCGCAAAAGTTATGAAGAACCGCTTTTGTTCTGACCGTGGATACTACACCACAAGCGATGCTCTGAACTACATGAAACGTTTAAATGAAGGCGAAAACTTACAGCAGAATGTAATCGATAAAATTGGTAAGGAAGGATTTACAGAGTACAATCATAATCTTTTGATGCGTATCTACCGTGAGACTCAGCCGGTTGAAGAACAGCACTTTGAAAACAAGGACATCGCCTACACTGATGAGGAAAAAAGCCTTGAATGGGAAAATGAAGGTTATAAGTTCTGCCTGCCGGAAGATACAAACCGTCTAATTGATATCGGTTCTAAGATGAATATCTGTGTTGGTCACCTGTATCGGGATAAAGCAGTGAATAAACAGTGTACGATTGTTTACGCCAAAAAGGCCGATGAATACGAGCTGTGTATTGAAGTTCATAAACACAATGACCGTTTCCGCCTTGTTCAGCGAAGTGCCTTTAATAACCAGGACCGCACGGAAATGAACTTTTGATTTTTAAGCAGTGGTGCCGTGTAAAAGGTGTTAGTTGATTTTAGCGAATAATGTGCAGATAGACTCACTAAATGATAGAACAAACTCGTATCCTATAATAATAAAAGGTGATTAAATGAATAAATTACTTACAACATTAAAAGATCTGCTTCCGCTTGGAATGCTGGCATTTGCTCTAGTTTTGATTTTAGTACCGCTCCCAGTTATGGTAATTCAGGTTCTTATTGTGCTGAACATAGGTTTTTCTTTATGTCTGTTTCTTTCGAAGTTCTTCGGACAGACGTCGATAGCCTATAATTTTCCGCGTCTGGTACTCTTTTTCTGCCTTTTCACTTGTGCACTCATCATTGCAACAACCACAAGAACATTTCTTGCAATCCCAACTCTGGAAGGTCAGATTCCTTTAGTTTTGATTATTGGTCAGTGGATTTGTCGTGAGAACTTTATCTGCGGATTCTTCACTACCCTGATGTTATGCGGTTCGCTGCTTCTATTTTGCAAGATGTATGTAAACCGTTCTCAGGAAGTTGCTGCCAGATTTTGTCTCGATAGAATGAATCAGCAATTATTTGATATTGACCAAAAGATTGCCCGAAAGGAAATAACAGAGGACGAAAGTGAATTCCAGAAGAAAAGAGTTGCGGAGAAAGTGGATCTCTATAGTTGCATGGATGGTTCGGCTAAGTTCTTGCTTGGAACTCTGGTTGCTTTTACTGTTTTGTATCTAGTTGCTGTGGGCGGAGGTGTTGCTGTAGGAATCCTGGACAGAAACATGTACTGGAAAGAAGCCTTGAATCAGTATGTAATGCTTTCAAGCGGATATCTGGTTTTGTTTGTGATTCCGATGTTTCTGACCTCGCTTGGTTTTAAGACAAAACTTGAAGATTAAATCATAAAAATATATTAGATTGGAGTTACAATGGCTTCTGAATACTGGAAAAAAGTTTGTACACGTTTAGCTTCTCTTGGAAAGGCTGCTGTGAATGCAGCTATACCTGCTGTTGTTATGGCTTCGATAAATACGGCCTATGAACATATTGAAGCAAAACTGCGAGAACTCTATTTGAAAACTATCAGAAACTCAGCAATAACACTTGCACTCAACATATCAGGAGTTCTGATTCTGATTTTTCAGCCGTTTGGAAAAACTGTAGCGACAGTCTTGAGTCTTGCATTCTTCTTATCTTCATTTGCTTTCTGGTTTGTCCGAACAATCTTATACTGTAAGAATTATGGAAAAGTAACCGTTGATATTTCCAAGAACGTTATTCAGAGCCGTAGTCTCTCAAAAGGAATCAGCAAGTTTATTGTTGATGAATATCCGCTTGTAACTCTTACTTATGCCGGAATTGACATTGCTGCTAATCACTTTTCTGCACTCAAAGAAATCCCACGTTTGAACGAACTGGTAAAACTATTTATTCAGAATTTCTGGAAGCGTCTTGCTCTCTTTGCCGGCATTATGACCTTCCATACCGTGATTGTATATTGGGTCATAAAACCAATCTTAATCAGACAGTATTTTTAGAACTCTTCTTCTTCCAAATCATCCCGGAAGTTTTTGATGACTTTTTTGTACTCTTTTGAGAAGTGAACTTTCATGTACATTTCCCAGTATGCCATCATTGTGTAAGCTACTGCGTGAGATTTATTGAATGCATAACCGGCAAATGGAATTAAGATTTCATAGATTTCTTCTGCCTATTTTTCTGTTAGGATTCCTCTTTCTGCAGCACGTTCCATAAACTCAGCTTTTTTTACAATAAGAACTTCTACCTTCTTCTTGCCCAAAGCACGGCGGAACATATCTCCTTCTGCAAGTGAATAGCCGGCCAGATTCAGAACCATCTGCATTATCTGTTCCTGATAAATTGGAATACCCTAGGTTTCTTCGAGAATTGATTCGCAGCCTGGAAAATCATTTCTGTAATTTCTAGCAGTTTTATTTTGAATAACGATAGGAATGTAATCAAATGGACCAAGCCGATACAACGCATTCATGAGGACGAGATCACTAAATCTGTCTGGTTCCAATTGTTTCTGAAATTTCTTCATCCCAGGTGCTTCAAACTGGAAAACATCGGTTGTCCGCCCTTTTGCAAAAGCTTCCAGAGTTTCTTTGTCTTCGAGAGGGATTTCCTTGTAATCAAAATCCTTTTCTGTTTTCTTGCTTATAGTATCTGAAAGCTGCTTGAGCTTAGTGAGTTCTTGTAATCCGAGTAAATCATTTTTATAAAGACCTTCGTATTCTAAATCTCCGAAATTATATTCACAGTAGTTTCAGCCAGTTTTGGAATCCTTAAGAACAGGAACATACTGATTTGCTGGTTCATTTGTTACGATAAATCCGCTTGCGTGAAATCCTATGTTTCGTTTTATGCCTTCAAGCTTCTTTGCAATCTGCACTAATTTTTCATTCTTTTTGTCACGGAGGAAGTTCTGTACTTTCACTCCATCCCAATGAGAAAAATAATAATCCGGATCTGAATAGATTGTTGAGTTACTATCCAAAAGGCTTGAGAAATTCATTCGGTGGAAACCCCATTGAAAATAATTCTTTCTTAGAATCTCAATGACTGTTTTGATTTCGTCTTCAGAATAATCAAGATATTCTGCTTCAACTGTCAAAACATCAAAACATCTTCGTAAACTACCGTAGGTTGCAATTCGTACAACTCGGTCATCTCCATACTTTTCCTTAAGATGATTCACAACTTCCGGTAAACGCTCATAATCGTAATCAATGTCAAAGTCAGGATAGCAGAGCCTTTCGGGATTCAAAAAGCGTTCATAAATCAAATCGTGTTTCAGTGGATTTACATTAGTAATCCCAAGAATATACGAAACAAGAGAACCCGGCGCACTACCCCGTCCGGGACCAACTTCGATTCCATTCTGACGGCACCAGGAAGTCACTTCATGATGAAATAGAAATACTTTCTCCCAATGATGATTATTGATATCTTCCAGCTCATAAGCCAGGCGGTCGCGGGCTTCCTGTTCATTTTCAAATTCATCTAGGTTTTGCTTCAAGTCTTCAACAGCAATAGCACGCAACTGATTCTCTGCATCATCAAATTCCGGCAGGCTTTCGCGTATTCGGTTATGAGCTTGCGGTGTTGTAAAATAGTCTTCTGGGAAAATGAAATCAATCGGCTCTGTGATTCGTTTTGTATTTTCTGTGAGTTCTAGGTGATGATTTTCAGAGAGAAAAGAAATGATGTCTGAATCATCTGCAAAATAATTATCTTGATATGTCGGTGAAGGATTTTCTGAAAGACTTTGCTTGAAAGCTGCAAGTGCTTCATAATCGTCTTTTTCGATATAGCGGACGGGATTTGTGATTACGGTGTGCGATGAATCAAGTTGCTCTGGATGAGTTTTTACATCTGCAAAATCAACCTGCCTGTAAAGGTTATCACCAAAAAGTGCAGCCAGTTCTGAATCACAATACGACGAAATGCAGATAAAATGCGAACATTCTTCTTTTGTAAGTAGAAGCTTCGTTACCGCCATCGGAAAATCATTTGCTTCCTGAAACTCAAGGGAATGTCTGCAAAGAATCTTGTACGCTTCAAAATCCTTGCAAAGAAGACTTACTTCGTTATTGCCAACTGCAATTTTCTGCCCAATTATCGGCTTAATCCCATTTGTCTTACAAAGCAGATAAAACTCAATATCACCGGCAAGAGTTCTGTCTGTAAGAGCCAGCGCCTTCATATTAAGTTTCTAACTAAGTCAGGAATACGAGCAATACTCTCACCAATTGAATAATCAGACATTACATCCAGCGGAATATATTTGCTTTCAAGAGTTCCTGCCGGGCAGTCATAAGTAAATAAATCCATTTCATCACCTCAAAAAGCATTATATGAGGTGAGAACTATCATATAGTGATATTGTTTGAATTTATTTTACTGCTTCTCGAAGTCTTTCCAGAACCTTTACCATTGCAAAGGTATCGAGTTCGCAGTAACGCAGAAGATATTCTCTATGTTTTTCGAGTTCTTCCTTATCCATTTTCTGCATTGCAAGGAAGGTGTCGCTTGCTTCACTGCCGTTATGAACGCCTTCAAGATTATGATAATTCAAACTTGGATCATCAGGGAAAAGCGCAGGCAGAACATATTTGATTGAGTATGAGCCAAGCTTTTCCTTTGTATAATACCATCGCTTTTGGAATGGAATCATGATATCTTTGATGTTGTCATGGATGTTCATAAGGTGGTCGTGCAAATCTAGATAAAGCTCCGCCAAATCTCGGATTTTTCCTTTTTCAAACCCCATATTGTAAGCTGTTGTACATACATCCAGTGGAATATCTTTACAAAGCTGTTCGGCAATCTGACGCCGCGGGTCACTTCCAGGGTAAGCAAGGCATTCTTTGTGTTTGAGTTCCCCACCCTCTTTTTCGATGTAATGAAGTGAATATTGAAAAACAATCTGCTGATACGGGCTTGATTCATTGTAAAGTGGAATCGCCGGATTAAAGGTTTCAAAATCAAGGAAATAAAGCGGATAACTTAATGTATCGAGAAAGCCTTTTATCTGCGCTTTATCAATCTGAGCCGGTAGATTTTTTATCTCCATCTCTACCTGTTGAAGATATTTTCCTGTCAGAACTCCGGCATCATACAGCTGCTCAAATGTGATGTAGCCGTTATCGTAATACCACTGCTTGTTTCTAAGTCGGGAAATTTCCCAGACGGTATGACTGTCATCCTGTGGCATATCCACCGCACAGTGCTCCCAGTATCCGCATTCATAAGGATCAGAACATTGACTTCCTACCTTGCATTCCGGTTCAGTTTCGCTCTTAAGATATTCACGGAACTTTTTGATGTTTTCTTCAACTTCACCCAGTTTTGATTTTGCAAGTTCAGTCAAATCAACAATCTTAAAAAGCTTATCCAGTTCAAGCTCACCATGACGAACATAAGAATTATCAATATGAACAAGGCAGACTTTCTGAACATCATAACCAAGTTTTGTGAGGACATAATGCTGATATGAAACATCGTGCTCGTAAATCCAATGCACTTTCACAGAACTTTTGACTTCATAAAGTTCAACTTTTTTGTTCCCAAGATTACGCAGAATGTCCACACTGCAGAAATAGCCGTCGTAACTAAGCGAGGCCTCACAGATATTCTTTACACCGTCATCAATCAGCTTTTGAGTTGCAGGAATCATGTCGCCCAATTTATCTGTAAATGGAACTTCTGTATATTCACCAAACAGTCACATCGCCAGGTCGCCAACATCATTACCGGTAGAAAGAACAGCCTGATTCATAACGCTGTCGTCAAACTCATCCGGCATGTGATTCTTAAGCCAGAGCATCTTAGGGCACTGAATACAATTACAATAACGCGATTTGGAAAAATGCTGGGTGGACATATCAGATTAAACCTCTTTAATCAATTCATCATAACCTTCAAATGCATAATCTATAAAAAGCATTACGGTGTCGTTTATGCTTAGATTCTTGTCTTTTGCTATTTTTCGATAATAGTCTTCATTATCACAAGCTTCTTTTAATCGTTTTGCGACTTCAAATTCTTTAGAAAGGTATTTTTCCCACTGAGCTTTAACATCTGGAGAAAAATTTTCAAAGAAATATTCATCAAAATAATTCTCACTGAATTCGAACTTTCCTTCATCGTGATTATCTTCCTCGAGTTCTTCCATTTTATCAATTTTTTTACAGAAGATAGTTCTTAGTTCAGGAGCATAATCACTGAAAAATATGGATAGGTTAGCTCCATTCTTTGGGATTATTTTTTTTATAAAGTCTTCCGGAGCTGATATTTCTTTCATCCAGTCTTCGACTGTCGGAAAAAACGGCATATTATCCTTATAAGAAAGGAATGTTTTAATAGCATCTTCAAATGCCTTCTCTTTATCATTTTCAAAATACATACAATAGGGTAAAGAAACCTTTAATTCATCATATGAAGTATTTCTTTCTAACTCATAAAGAATTTCTTGAGAGAAAAAATGATTCTCAGATTTCATTATTGAATAAGGATTAAAAATTGTCTTAAGGCCCTCACGAGTTATTCCTTTTTCAAATAAAGATTTATATTCCTCTTTAAGCATCTTTGCCTCCTGCACTTTCCCTTAAATTATACCACGCAATTGTCATTCTAACATCTAAAACTATCAAAACATGATAGGCAGTTAAAAAATATTTAAAAATCACAATGCCGTTTATTGTCATGTTAACAATGTAAAATGGTTCTATCTTTGAGTTAGAACTGTCAACTTAGTCTAATTTCGCTCCTATATATAATGAAGCGATTAAACTGCACCTCTATCATAATTTGATAGTTTTCCTAGTTATACTCAAAGTTCAAAGAGTTTTTGCACATTAGAACCTTCATATAAGCAGATTTCAGATATCCATTTCTCTCTTCATTCGGTCATTACCAGGAAGTCGGAAGGCACAGATTATGACCTTAAAGAACTCTTTTATCGATGGATTTCTGCAAGAACTGAAGATGAAGATTACCGTGATACAGACTAGTTATGTTCTCCAGTTTCTAAAACTGATTTTTCAGATGATATCCGCTGGTCAGATATCATTGATTATGCGGAAGGGCTTGCTTGTAAAAGAATGTCTCTCAGCCAGACCGAAAACGATGAACGAAAAATCTCCCGCATGGATACTGCCGAAGCCCTTTTTGACCGATTCCTGCACGAAGGACTTACTCCGCTCCAGCGTGATTGGGTAGAACAAACATGGAACCAGACCTTCAATTCCTTCTCCACTGTAGATTACGACGACTTCGATTACACTCTCGAGGGGTTCTTCGGCATCTACGACGGAAAAAAGTTCATCCTTCATGAACAGCAGAAAAAAGGTTTTGCATTCCTCTGCAGCAAAGGCAACGGACTTCTCGCCTACGACGTAGGAGTCGGAAAAACAGCAACCGGAATTGCAGCCGTCATGTATCAGCTTCAGCACGGGAAATGTTCCCGACCGCTTATCATCGTTCCAAAAGCAGTTTATTCAAAATGGGTACACGATATAATGCAGCTCTTCCCTTCAGTAACATTGAATAAACTGGAAAATCTGAATAAAAATGTGATTGATGACCTTCGCATGAACTCAGTTTTTTCTGAAGAAAATGACAGCCTCCTTCTTCCTGCAAATTCTGTTTCAATCTGCACTGCCGAAGCCATCGAAAAAATATATTTTACGCCTGACTCACAGCCCCTTCTGGAAGAATCATTTGCCCATATAATTACAAAGAAGAAACAGAAAGAATATTTTACCCCGTCTGCAGACCTCGAACTTGAGCAGTATGTATATTTTGAAGAACTTGGTGTAGATCTTCTTCTTGTTGATGAAGCACACCTCTACAAGAACCTCATCAAAAAAGTAACAGGTTCCGGTTACTCAGAGTTCAACCGACTAGGTCTTGGAGAACCTTCTTCCCGTGCAGTTAAAATGTTCGTAATCACAGAATACATCCACCGCAAAAACAACGAAAAAAACGTATTTCTTCTATCGGCAACACCTTTTACCAACTCTCCAATGGAAATCTACACCACACTGCTTTTCACCGGTGGCAATGAAATCCGTTTCCTCGGCTACAGCGACATAAACGACTTCCTCAACGAATTTGCAGAAATCAAAATAGAATGGACTGTAAACAACAAGAACGAAGTAGTCCGCAAAACCGTAATGAAAAACTTCCGCTCCCTCGACGCACTCCAGAGAATCATCCAGAATTACATAGATAAAGTAGATGCCGAAGACGCCCACATCAACCGACCGGAAAAAGAAACTCACGTCATCAAAATCGAAATGATCACCCTACAGAAAAAAATATACGATGCCCAGATTCAGTGCCTCACCACAGCCCCGGATCTAGGCACAATCTTTTCTGCAATGAACACCATGCGCATGTGCCTCATCTCGCCCAACTCTGGTAAAAGACAAAAACATCAAGGTACCAGACATCTCCGAGTTCGTCACTGCCTCTCCAAAAATGCTCCTCGTCTGCGACACCGTAATCAGCCTCTATAAAGAAAAACCGGAATGTGGTCAGATAATATATCTGCCACGCGGTGTTAAAGAGTTTATCGCCGTCAAAAACTACCTCATCAATAATCACATCCCCGAAGAAGCAATTGGGATGATGAACTCAGCCACAACAGAATCCCGAAAAGGAAAAATTACAAAAGCCTTTAATAATCCCGCTGACCCGCTCAAAATTCTCATAGGTTCAGAAACAATCAGCGAAGGCGTAGACCTCAACGGCAACTCTCTCGTATTATACAATTGCATGCTCGGCTGGAATCCCACAGAACCCGTACAGGTAGAAGGCCGTCTCTGGCGCCAGGGTAACCGTCAGAAAAAAGTCCACATCGTCTACCCGCTCATGTATAACTCACTCGATTCCCTCATCTATCAGAAGCATGACGAAAAAGCCAGCCGCATCGACTCAATCTGGGAATACCGTGGCGACAAAATCAACGTAGAAGAAATTAACCCCGCCGAACTCAAGTTTGACCTTATCAAATCCCCGGAGATGAAAGCCGACATCGTCCTCGAACAGCGAGCCATCCCTCTCAAGCGTGAACTCAAAATCATAGACGAAATCAACAAAAGCCGCTTACACAGGCTATTGCCGAAAAGAAAAAAGGAATTGTAGCTATTCAGACAAACCTTAAAAAGAAAATGGGCTCACAATACACTGACAAAACGGAATGTCTTGCAACTCTAGCCGAAAAACAAAACGCCATTGAAAAACAAATAGAGGCCTTACATTCTGAGCGTGCCATCTTAATTGAACAGTATAAGTCTCAGTACCTAAAGCAGAAATGCCAGCCCCTGAGTATTCAAAAACTAGTTAAGTCCCTGGACAAAACAATTATGGAAAGCTCCAATACTTAAATGTTATAATAGGGGGCACAATGTTTGGAAGAAAAAAGACGACAGGAAAGAAATCAGCAGCAAAGAAGCCGGTTCAAAAGAAAGCAGGAGGGGAAAGTCTTCCCCACGCTCCAGCCCGCAAGCGGTCTTATGCTACCCCTTCGCCTAGGGGCGCTGCCCCTAAAACCCCGGTGTCGTCTAATGAAGAATTCCTCTACATCTCCAACGAATCCCATTACGACCAGGTAATCGAACGAATAAAAACCGTAAAGAAAACACTCTGGATAGGAACCGCCGACATAAAAGACCTCTATGTAAAAGACTGCCGCGGAACTAAGCCATTACTCGAAGTCTTGTCCGACCTTGCCAAACGCGGAATAGAAATTCGCCTAATCCATGCAAAAGAACCTGGTCCCGCCTTTCGTCAGGATTTCGACAAATATCCTGCCCTCATAGAAGGAATGGAACGCGTTCTCTGCCCAAGAGTTCATTTCAAAATCATCGTCTTCGACCTAAAAGCTGCATACGTAGGCTCCGCCAATCTTACCGGAGCCGGCCTCGGCATGAAAGGCGAAAACACCCGCAACTTCGAAGCCGGTATTCTCAGCACCAACAAAGACTTCGTAATAAACGCCACCGAACAATTCGACAGCGTCTGAATGGGAGCGCATTGCAAAGGATGTAAACGGAAAGAGTTCTGCGGGGATCCGATTGGGTAAGTTAGTAAAATTTTGTATCAGTTCTCTTTTGTTCTAAAAGAATCTGTTCCATAATAAAACCATGTTCATCAATTTCGTTCTCGGACCATGTTTTATATTCCATCATTACTCGTTGTTTTATACTGTCAATTCCAGCATGGATATAAAAATCCTTTTTGGCTAATGGTAAGTGATTACTTAAGCGTGAATTCTTACTACCGCTAATCAAACAAAGATTTCCAAAATTATCGACATTTGGGACGGTGACATCTGGATTATCTATAGGATGTTGCGGATAATAATGTTCTACAGAACTATGGAATCCAAATTCATATTTTCGAATGTTTCCATCGTCAATCGTTGGAAGCACTAATTCCGAGCCATTCTCATTCTTTACTTTTTTTCCAAAGTATTTTCTTTCAGGACTAATATAATCAACCCATAAGAGATAATCTAAATAATTAAATACAAAGTTCTCAACTTCTGCATCATAAGTCAAATTATGTAACTGATAGGCATTATTTTTTGAAACGCAATTATTATCATCGATGATTGTATCAAAATTAGAAGGTTTTGCACTAACATATCTATCAAAGAAATAAGCTTTAGCTAACTCCTCAAGAAAACTTAAATACTCTTTGGCATTTATACTCTCTTCTTGGCGTATATTTTTATTTTCATCATAATACAAATATTTTAGTGCTGCATAAATCCAATATTTATATCCTTGTGATGGTTGAGATACATGAAACATAGAAAGAATTTGAGTAATTCTTTTCCCTATATTTGCTAATTCAGTATCGTCATCATCCTCTTCTTGTTCAGAATATGAAAATACCATTTTATAATTTGTGCTTTCAGATGTCATATATAATCGTTTTAAGCTCCAAGAATCGGTTGTATTATCTCTTTTTATAATATATTTATCAAAAAGATATTTGCATCTTAAAAGACAATAAATAAAGCCTTTTGAGAATTCAGAGTCTTTTTTATCTGTATATTTCTTGAAATTATCAATTAAGTTTTTATCGTCTAAAGCTATTGAATTATTCTGTGTATAAATGCGTAACACAATTAGTAAGAAATTTGGAAAAGTAACAACTGAATTAAATCGAGTCTTCTTCTTGTTGCTGTCAGGATTAACCAAGCCGAAATCAAATGCTAGCGGATTATCATAAACATCTTTAATAGAAGGCTCATCGCTTGAATCAGTTGTTAATTCAGGAGGAATTCTTAATGCATCAAAAACTTTTTCTTGGTTTTGTAAATGGTTCCATCTTGTTTCCTTTGTGGTATCTGTTCCAAAGATTTTTGATCTTATATCTTTTTCTGGTTTAGAAGAATCTGTATCAAATTGCATTTGAATATATTCTTCCATTACTTCACATTTTTCCCAGATTTGGCTAAATGCATAGGAAGAATCTTTGTCTTGTGTGTTATCATCAACAAAGGCATCCAAGAAGTAACTTTTTAAGATTTCATGTTTTTCAAGCTGTTCTCCACGGTTGTTCATAATTTCGAAGTAATGATTTAAATCAGTATCAGCAGGAACTTCTACTCTAAAAATGATAACCTTCTCAAATAAATAATTAAAGAAATCTTCTTCTGTAAGTTGAACTTCTTTTAAAATTGTTTTCAATGCTTTTTTACAGTCTTTAAAGCCATTTACGATTTCTGTTTTATATTCTTCGACATTAGCTAAAGGCTTTGTATAAAACATATCTAAAGTATCTGAAGAATCTTTTCTGCTTTCAAAGGCTAGGATATTTTTATATTTAAAAAAGTCTATCTTATTGTTATTTGCCTTTAAAACATCCAGAAGCAAGGTTAATGTTGTCAAACGCTGTTGCCCATCTATTACTTCATAAAGACATTCACCTTTTTTATATGTAACCAGTGTTCCAATGTAATAGTGATCATTATTTTTTAGACGATAATCTGCAACATCTCTTATAAGCTGACTTATCTGTTTGTAAGTCCAAGCATAATTTCTCTGATATATTGGAATAATGTATTTGTTATCATCTTCAAAAAATATAGTCCGAATATTTAAGTTTAAAACATCTTTACTCATAGTACTGTCTCTCTTTGAATATTTTCTTTATTGCTTCAACTTTTGTCGGTTTGTTTGGAATAGTATTTTCCTTGATTGTATCAATTTTCAAATTTACTATGTCATATGGAGAATAAGCTTCTTTTATTTTTTTAATCAATGGTATTTTTGAATGTTTCTTATGAGCTCCATAATTATCTATAGAATCAAGACCAACATTCTGTAAAATAAGTCTAAGTCTGTATGCCCATAGAAAAATAATGAAGATAGCTTTCTCAATTTCAACAAATCCAAATCGATCTATATAATATAAAAGAGCTGTATAAAACATACTTCTGACCGCTTTATCGCCTTTTCTATTAGCACCTTCATATGTAGTTATAGTTTGTAGAATTTGTTGACAATATTCATTATCAATATTTTTAATGGAATCAAGTAAATTTTTATAATGCGAAATCATTTGAAAGAATCTGTTTCCATTTATAATTGGTTGATCAATTTGGAAAGGATATTCATTATTATCCCTATTTATCTTTTTATAATAGGAATTGTTATATTCGTCCGTATAATAATTTGCTATTCTATAAATCTTTGCATACGGATATTCTTCATGAACATCAGGACTTACTCCCTTAAAGATATCTACATCGTCTTTTGTAAAATACATTGAAGAATAATTATTTCCCCACATTTTTATTCGATAAAGATATTTGCTGAATAATTCTGATAATTCCTCAGTATCCATTTTCTCCCAATTGAAAACATCAATTCTTTTTTCTTCTTCTGATGAAAAAGAGCTCATTTCTCTTAAATGAAAGGCTTTTAAATAATCGTGAGGTTCTAATTCCTTTCCTCTTGCATTCTGGGAATCAAAAAACTGAAATGCTTCTGTCAAATTTGTAAGGGTAACACAAACAAGCTCACATTTCTTAAAGAAGAACAAAATAGATTCTTTATCAAAGTCATTTATTCTACGTTTAATAATTTTTGTATTTTCTGAGATATTATTTAATGTAAGTTTGTGGTGAAAACTCAACTTAAATTTCGGACTATAATTATTAATATTTTGTCCAGCTCGTAGTAAAAAATCTAACTTATCTTTGTTTTCTGTTTTATTAAGATATTCACATATAGAATAAGCAATTAGAACCAAAGTAATAGTTCGTTGCTGACCATCAACAATTTCCAGTTTATTGTCTTTTTCATAAAGAACTAATGTGCCTAAAAGATATGCTGATTTTTTGTTTCCAGAATTCTCGATTATGTCATCAATTAATTGATTTACATTTTTTTCTGTCCATTTATAAGGTCTCTGATATGGAGGAATTTCTAGATTTTGTTTTTGTAATAATCCTTCTACTTTAATGATAGAACTATCCTTTATACTCATTTATTCACCTTTATTATCAATTATTTGGTTTTTATGAATTCAGTATTATATGAACTGTGAACTGACCCCAAATTTTAGGACAGTTTAAGCGGACATCTCGCCTGGAGTTT
>SAMEA104315437__coassemble_146_pt1 | contig 77601 bp, 60 predicted proteins | sample SAMEA104315437__metabat2_low_PE_023 | metagenome-assembled genome bin SAMEA104315437 (sample SAMEA104315437) | gut metagenome | biome: Monkey gut; feature: monkey-associated habitat; material: faeces | place: China | collected 2013 | reverse complement strand
CAATCTAGAGTACTACGCTTTTCTCGTTTTTTCTAATTACTTAATCGTAACGACTTCTTAGTAATTGCTTTTGATGAAAATGAAGAGCAAATTGGTTTTACAAAAATAGTTAGAAAGTCATAATTTGAGTAAAAATTGTCATTTCTTATAGAGGTTTCTATCTTAATAAAAACTAATATTTGAAATGACAAAATTTTTTTGTTCAGTTAAAGGCTACTTTTTAAAGCAGCCTTTTTCTTTTTAAAAATTTATAAAAATATAGAAATTAAAACAAATTCTACAGAAGTAATATTATCACTAGGACACGATACACGGTAAAGAAACATTGACAGTAAAAAATCAGTGTGTTAAAATTATCTATTAAAATTTTTACTAAAAGGATTTTTCAAAATGAAAAAAAATGCTTTTTACACAATTGGTACACTTATCATTCTTTTGATTTGTGCATTTGTATTTGTACTTTTACCTGTATTTTCAGGCAATTCTGTTGATCCAAGTAACGCTCCTGTTTTTGGTAAATACAACAAAAAAGAAATTAAATATGAACAAGATTCAGACTTTTTAGATTTTGTTCAACAATATGGTCAAATGTTCCAGCAATATGGACAACAATTAGATTCACAATCAACTTATTATATTTTTAATTACGCTTTTGATTCAACTGTAATGAAATATGCCTACAACGATTTTGTAGAAAAATCTAAATATGTCGTTCCTGAAGCAGCAGTTAAACGCGGAATGTTACCTTATTTTTATGATGAAAATGGAAAATATTCAGACAAATTATATAGACAAACTCCAGATTCTGAAAAAATTAAATTAAAAAAACAAATTACATCTGCTCTTACAACTCAGCGTTATTATGATGATAATTTTGGTTCTCAGACAGAAATTTTTGGTGGACAGTCTTTGTATGGTTTGAAAGAATCTGATGAAGAATTAGATTTTCTTTCTTCTTTCGGAAAAGAAAAACGCGGTTTTCACATGGCAGTTTTTTCCTTGAGTGATTATCCAGAAGAAGAAAAAATTAATTACGGAAAACAAAATGCAGCAAAATTTAATTCTTATGATTTATCTATAATTACTGTAGAAGATAGTTCAACTGCTCAAAAAGTTGCAAAAAGAATTGCAAATAATGAAATTACTTTTGAAGAAGCAATTACAGAATATTCTGAAAAGATTTTTTCTAATACTGAAGGAAAAATTAATAATAAATTCCAATATCAAATTGAAAATATTTTAGCTTCAAAAGATGATTTAGCAAAAATTGCAGATTTGGAAGTTGGAAAAATTTCTGAACCAATTGAAACTACAACAGGATTTTCAATCTTCAAAGCAGATAATGCTAAAACTGAACCAGATTTTACATCTTCAGATTTAATTTCTACAATTTCAAATTATATGAATACTTATGAAGCAACTCTTATTGAAGATTATTTTACTGCAAAAGCAACTGATTTTACATCTGAAGTGTTAAATTCAAATTTTGATACTGCTTGTGCAAAAATGAATGTTACAAATATTGATATTGCTCCTTTCCCATTAAATTATGGAAGTCAGACAATCACAACATCTGTGGATACTTCTTTAGAAGGTCTTTCTGGTGCTGATACAAATGAAAATTTCTTAAAAACTGCATTTTCTCTAAAAATGAATGAAATTTCATCACCAATAGTAATGGACGGAAGCATAATCGTTTTACAATATTCTACAGAAGAAAAATCTGATGAATCTTCTTCTATTTCTGAAATTGAAAATTATGATTCAAGTTCTTGTCACCAATTTATTATGAATAGCCCTAAATTAGAAAATAATTTTGCACAAGTTTATTTTTCTAACTTTATGAATTAAAAAAATTGGAAACAAATTTGCAACAGCCCTGCCTTGTAGAAACACCGCAGGGCTTTTCTATTTCTTATAAAAATAAATTTCTCTATTCAAAATATAATCCCAAAAAAAATATTTTACAAACTATTGAAAATTTACAACTTTTTCCAGGTACAATAATTCTTTGCTGTTCACCAGTTCTTTCTTACGGCTTAAAAGAACTTTCTCAAAAACTTCCAGGAAATTGTATTATGTTAGGATGTGAACTTGAAGATTCATTGCTGGATTTTATAAATTTAAATATTGAAAACTACAAAGCTCTTCCAAATTTTACATTTTTGACGAAAGAAGAAATTTATAATCTGCCACCATTATTAACAAATAATTCTTCTAAATTAAAAAGCGGATTTATTTTGCCAAAGACTAGTAATTTCCGAAGAATTTTAAAAATAGATTTTTCGAGTGGAGTTCAGTTTCATCAGCAAACTTATGATGAACTTTACAATGCAACTGTAAATGCTTTAATGACTTTTTGGTCAAATAGAATAACTTTAACAAAATTTGGACGACTTTATTCTAAAAATTTTTTCAAAAATCTTAAATTATTAAAATACACAACTCCAATAGAAAATTATTTTTCTAAAATTGAAAAACCAATTATTGTTTGCGGAGCAGGCGAAAGTCTTGATTTTGGCGTACAAGATTTTATCAATAATCGAGAAAAATATTTTATTTTATGTGTTGATACCGCTTTGCAACCGCTTTTGAAACATAAAATTATTCCTGATGGAGTTTTTATTGAAGAAGCACAAAATATTATTTTGAAAGCATTTATTGGAACAAAAAAATATAATTTTCAAATTTTTGCAGGACTTTCTTCCCAAAATGCACTTTTTCACAATTTTGATAAAAAAAATATATCTTTTTTTACAACAGAATATGCTCCTGCAAATTTTATCTCAGAACTAAAACAGAAGAAAATTTTGCCTTTTATAAATAAACCATTTGGTTCTGTCGGATTGACTGCTGTTTTTTATGCACTAAAATTCAGAAAATCGGAAAATATTCCAATTTATTTTTATGGTTTAGATTTTTCTTATACAGCAGGAAGAACTCATGCAAAAGGGACGCTTGCAGAAGATTCAAGATTAATTTCAAAAAATAAAATCAATTCATCAAATATTTTTAATTCTTGTTGGAATGAAAATGCTGAAAAAATCATAATTAATGATGAAAAAATTTTATATACAACAAAAATTCTTAAAAATTATGCAAATATGTTTAAAGGAATATTTTTTAACGAAAAAAATCTTTATAATTCTAGTGATTTTGGATTAAATTTAACTCTTAAAAATAAAAAGCCACAGAATGATTTGAATTCAGATTTTAAAATTGAAAAGAGTGATTTTTCAAATTCTTATATAAAAAAAATAGATGATTTTCTTGAAAATGAATATTCTGAACTTAAAAAACTAAAATCCCTCTTAATTGGAGAAATTAATTCTGAAAATTTAGAAGAAAATATAATCTCACTTATAAAAAACAAAGAATATCTTTATCTGCATTTTCCTGACGGGACTGATTTTCAATATAATCAGAGTTTTCTAAATCGTATTCGAACAGAAATAGATTGCTTTTTGAAAATTTTATCACAAAAAGGTCTTTTTTAATTAAAATTTTACTTTTTGTGATAAAAAAATTTATTCTTCTTTTTCTTTTAAAACTGCCAGGAATGCACTTTGTGGTAATTCTATATCACCAATCATCTTCATTCGTTTTTTTCCTTCTTTCTGTTTTTCCAAAAGTTTTCGTTTTCGTGTAATATCACCACCATAACATTTTGCTAAAACATCTTTACGAACAGGATTTACAGTTTCTCTTGCGATAATCTGGCTTCCAATAGCACCTTGAATAGCAACCTTAAATTGCTGGCGGCTGATTTCTCCTTTTAAACGTTCACAAACTTTTTTTGCTCGTGTGATGGCATTTTGTCTAAAAGTAAGAAGTGATAAAGCATCAACCATTTTTCCATTCAAAAGAATATCAACTTTTACTAAATCTGTTGGACGGTAACCAATAACTTCATAATCAAACGAAGCATAACCACGACTATAACTTTTTAATTTATCATAAAAATCAAACAAAACTTCAGAAAGAGGCATTTCGTAACTAAGTTCAACTCGTTTTGTGTCTAAATATTGCATATTTGTTTGGATTCCTCTTTTTTCTGTACACAATGACATTATTGAACCTAAAAATTCGCTCGGAGTGATAATTGACGCTTTTATGTAAGGTTCTTCTGCATCTAAAATTCTTCCTTGCGGATATTCAGATGGATTGTCGATGTAAGTTTCTTCTCCACTTGTAAGATGCAATTTATAGCGAACTGAAGGAGCTGTAAATATTACAGATTGATTATAATCTCTCTCAAGTCGTTCTTGTATAATTTCAAGATGAAGTAGTCCTAAAAATCCACAGCGAAAACCATTTCCCAACGCTAAAGAATTATCTTTTTCATAAATTAAAGATGCATCATTCAGTTTTAATTTTTCCATACTATCTTTTAATTCTTCATAATCATTTGAATCCATTGGATAAATTGAAGAATAAACAACAGATTTTACTTCTTTAAAACCAGAAAGTGGTTTTTCTACAGGATTTAAAACTGATGTAATTGTATCACCAACTTTTACATCACTTACAGTTTTTAATCCAGAAATAATATACCCAACATCTCCAGCTTCCAAAACGCCTGTTTCTTCATAATTAATTTTAAAAATTCCGCATTGTTCTACTTTGTATTCGGTGTTTGTAGACATCATTTTTATTTGATCACCAGTTTTAAAACTTCCTTCCATAATTCTTACATGAACAATAACGCCTCTGTAAGCATCATAATGGCAATCAAAAATTAATGCTGCAGGTTTTCCGTTAGGATTTCCACTAGGAGCAGGAAATTCCGTTACAATTGCTTCTAGTAAATCATCAATTCCTTCTCCAGTTTTAGCAGAAACACACAATGCTTTTGATGAGTCTAATCCTAATTCAGAATCAATTTGTTTTTTACAAGATTCTACATCGGCAGAAGCTAAATCAATTTTATTAATTACAGGGACAATTGTTAAATCATGCTCTAAAGCCATATACATATTAGAAACGGTCTGACTTTCTACGCCTTGAGTTGCATCAATTAATAAAAGAGCTCCTTCGCAAGAAGCAATAGCTCTTGAAACTTCGTAAGAAAAATCAACGTGACCTGGAGTATCTACAAAATTTAGTTCATAATCATTTCCATCTTTTGCATGATACGGGATTGTAACTGCTTGACTTTTGATTGTGATTCCACGCTCGCGTTCTATATCCATATTATCAAGGATTTGATTCATCATTTTTCTATCATCAATAATTTTTGCTTTTTGAATTAAGCGATCTGACAAAGTGGATTTTCCATGGTCAATGTGAGCAACAATACAAAAATTACGTTTAAATTTCATTTCAGTCATAAAACAGAACCTCTACTTTTAAAAATAATATGGACTATCATAAGAAGTCGAAAGAATCATTGTAACGTCAAGAAAGCCTTTTTTCTTACGTTGGGCAAAAATTTGTGCAAAAACAATAGAATTTTCATCATTAAAAATTACATCATGCACTTTTATTTTATCATTTTTTGAAAAATTTAATTCATCAGCGGTTGTTCCTTTTATTACATCAGTAACGATATATTCTTTGTGGCTTAAACTAGAAGAATTTGTAAGTTCTAAACCAAATAAAGGAATAAACGAACCTGAAATTAAATCTGTCTTAAAAAATTCTATAGAAGGTGATTCTGGTCTTTTTTCCAAATAAATTATTTTTGTCGTTTCTTCAGAACCATCTTTTAAATATGTGATTTTTACAATTGTTCCTGGTTGATAAGCCATGAGAACTAATTGTAAATCTTCTAAACTTGATATTTTAGTATTTTCAACTTTAGTGATTACATCTCCTTTTTTTAATCCCAATAAATTTGCAGAATTTCCGGGCATAACATACTGAATTTCAAGACCAATTTTTTTGTTGGAAAATCTTTTTGTGTGTCCGTAAGCACCAATCCAAGAATGAATAACTTCATTTCCATTATATAAAATTGGTAAGATTTGTTTTAAGTATTCTACCGGAATTGCAAAATTTAATCCTTGATATTGCAAAATTCCTGCAAAAACTATTGCTTGAACTTTTAAATCTTCATCAATTAAAGGACCACCAGAATTTCCTGAATTTACTGCTGCGTCTATTTGAAAAACATTTCCAAGAGTTAGAAGTTTTCTTTCTGTTGCAGAAACAATTCCTGAAGTTAAAGTTCCTTCTAATCCTAAAGGCGTTCCAATTACAGAAATTTTATCACCAATATTTAAATCTGATGAAGAACCTAAAGAAAGAATGATTTCTGGTTTTATTTCAACTTTTAACAATGCTAAATCTAATTTTGAATCATAACCGATAACTTTTGCAGGAATTTTTGTATCGGGGTCAGATAAAAGTTTTATGTAAAGTCTTGAATATCCTTCATATTTTGGATTTACCATGGATTCAATTACATGATGATTTGTTACAATATAACCTCTTTCATCAATAAAAAAACCAGAACCAAGAACAATATCTGCATAACCAGAACCATTTTCAATTTTTATCCCTCTATCAACCCAAATTGTAACAGTTGCATTTAAACAATCTTTTATATTTTTAGGATTTTTTTGATTTGTTTGGGAAAAACCAGGAATGTCTTTTGCAGATAAAGAATTGATTTTTTCTTCTTCAGATTTATCAAATTTCCAGCCTGCATTTTTTAAAGAAAGATAATACGATTTTGCTTCAAAATAATCTTCCCGCGAAAGTGCGTCATCATATTGTGTTTTTACAAGTTCTAAACATTCAGAAATTACATTTTGTTCATTTAGTAAAATAGCTCGCCACAATGCTTTTACTGGTTGAGTGATTTTTAATTCCTGAATTCTAGAAATTTCTGTATTTTTTATTTCTTCACTTGAATAATCTAACGGTTGAAAAACTTCTTTTGGCTGTTTGATAGAAGTGCAGCTAAAAAAAACAAAATTAGTTAATAAAAGGAAAATCAATTTATTTTTCATTTTTATTCCTCATCAATATAACTTTCAGGTAATTTTCTACAAAAATAAAAAGAATCTACTTGAATTACAGAAATTCTTATTCCAGAATAATCAAAAATTTCTAAGCTTCCTTGTTCAAGATTTTCAATTTTAGGAGAGATTTCTCTTTCATATTCTTCGGAGCCATTTTCTTCAATCCAATAAAAATCTGGTAAAGTTCCTGCAAAAATTAAAACATCTCTTCCTTGAACTTTCATTTTATACGGAATTTCATTTTCAAAAGAAACGCTTACATTTTCAATTCCATTTTTATCGTAAAAAATAGTTTCTTCCTGCAAACTTTCATTATCTTTTTTAGGATATTTTATATGCTGACAATTTATAATTCCGTCATCATCATAATCCCAAGAATTTATTTTTCCGTTATCTTCAAGAAATTCTTCTACATATTCATAAATTGTATTTGCATTCCGGTCGATTGAAACTTTTGAAAGATAAATTCTAAAATTTTCAGGAAAGATTTTACCAAAAACATTTGTTACTAAATCATCATCTTGAAAATTCTGATTTTGTTCATATAAGTCAAAAGTTTCTGCTGTTTCAAAATAATTATCATTATCATAATCAACATAACGAATAAAAGGAAAACCGGTTTCAAAATCGCAGTAAGCATATTGAACAGCATTTTCATAAAATTTTGCAAAAATTGGAGTACCTGAATTTAACGTATAAACAACTCTTGCGTTTTCTCTCTCAAAACTAGGAAATTCAACACTAGATGCTTTTTCTAAATTAATTTGTTCTGGATAAGAAAAACTTCCTGCAATTGGAATAAAAAAATCTAAACCTAAAATTTCTAAAAAAGGTTCTTTTGCAAATTCAAAAGGATAGTAAACATAATCATCATAAAGATAATTTATAGTTTGATTTTCTTTTTCTGAATAAACTTTTGAAACATAAGGATATTGTTCGTAAAAATATTCGATTGAATTATTTAAAAGCCAGAGTTGTTTTGGAGTTCCAAAATCACATTTACAATAAACTTCTTTATATTCATCATTATTTGTGTCTAAACTAATAAAAATTGGTCTTCCTGTTTGATATTCCACAACTAATTCATTTTGTAAATCATAATTAGAATCGATGTAGAAAAAGCCTTCAAAATTTGAAAAATATTCTGAAATTTTATTCCAGGCATCTTCTGATTTTAAATTTTTCATAAAAAATTCAAAATTAATGAGAGAAATATGTCCGTTTGAAGATTGGATAAAATAATCAAAAGCCTGTTCTTCTGTAAAAATTCCAGTTTTTAAAGCTAAAATTGAAAAAAGAGGATGCGTTTGTGTTTTTTTTGCATAAATTGCTTTTACAAGACGTTCCTGCTCTTCTCCTTGTGCAAAAAAAGAAGAAAGAATTTCTAATTCAAAATTTTTGTTTTCATAATCGGGGAGTTTTGCAATATAAGAATTTGCAATTGTTTGAACTAGAGGAGCAATTTCTATTTGAGGTTGATTGTTAAAAATTGAATCAATTGCAAGATACATTTCTTCAAATAAAAAGAAAATATTTGGAAAACGTACATCATTCGGATAAATTCTTCTTGTTGAATTAAGTTTTAGTCGTGCCTGTTCAATAGAATCTTGAGTTCCAATTCTGTAATAATTTTTTATGCGGATAAATTCTGCATCGGCGGAATAAATAAAAGGTTCTTCGTTTAAATAATTTAATGAATTTGTATAATCACCAGTATCGCAAAGTAAATCTGCAATAAAAAGTCTTGCACCATTTTTGTTGTAACCAATCCAATTATCTTTTTCAAATGCGAGTTTTATAATAGAAAGAATTTCTGCTTTTGATTTTTTTATTCCATTAAAACAAGCCGCTTTTATATAAAATAAATCTGATATAGAATCATCATAAGAAATTCCTAATTCGGCTTGGCGGAGAGCATTGTTCCAATCTGAATTCATTAAATAATTTTCTGCTATTTTTAAACAACGTGTGGCAGAAGTTCTATTTGCGGCAGAAACATTTTTTTGAGCAAAACAAAAACTACAAAAAAATAAAATAAAACATAAACAAAATCTTTTTTTCATTTTTAACTCGTAACTTTTACAATCCAATTATTAAACCCTTTTGCACATCCTAAGATACACAAAATATTTTGATTTTTGCTTAAATCCTGAATGATTGGAATATAACATCTTTCGTCTTCACTAACTTTCCAATTAGAAAAAATATCTGAAAGTTTTTTATATTTTCCAGAAGAATCTAAAATTTTATCTCCAATTCTAGAATTTCTAACACATATAGGAAGTTTTACTAACGCATTTGTTTCTATTCCATTAATAAAAATTTTACAAAAAGAATCTTCACTTTTTTGAAAATTTATTGTTCCAAAAGGAAAATCATAACTTCCATCTTCTTCTATTATATCAAAAAAACATAAATCCGTTTCATTTTTTACATAATTTTTTACAAAAACCGTATTGTTTTTTAAAGATATTTCTAAATTATCATAATATTTTTTAAAATCTTTTTTTTCAGTAAGAAGATTTGTAACATCTTTTAAGAATAAATGAGGAATTCTGTTTTTTTCATTGCATAAATTACACATTTTTAAAAGAATTTGAATTTTTAAACTTTCTGGAAAAATTAAAATTTCTTTATAAAAAATTTCTGTTCCATCTTTAGTTTGTGTGATTGGAACATTTTCTATAATTTGTTTGATAAAATTGCTTTCATCAAGTTGTTTTTCTGCACCGAGTAAAACGGATTTTTCCCATCCTGGAAATTCTGAATTAAAAAAAGGAATTACTTTTAAACGGATTTTATTTCGCAAAAAATTTGTATCATAATTTGTGGAATCTGTTCGCCATGAAATATTCTTTTTTATTAAATAATGTTCAATTTCGCTTCGAGAACAATTTAAAATTGGGCGAATATATTTTCCGCGTTGAGAAAGAATTCCATAATTTGCAGAACTTCCTTGTAAAAATCTCATAATTAAAGTTTCCAGTTGGTCATTTTGATTATGTGCAAGGCAAAGATAGGAGAGATTTTTATCTTTTATGAATTTATCAAATTTTTTATATCGCAAAAATCTTGCTGCTTCTTCAATTCCACAATTTCTTTGTTTTGCAAGTTCAAAAACTTCACCTTTTTTTAATTCTGCAACAAAACATTCAATTTTTTTATTATTTTGAGAAAGGTTTTTACAATAAGAACAGACAAAATCGACATCACCACAAGTTTCTTCATCCGCTCGAATATAATGATTTACAGTTATAACTTTTAAATTGAGTGATGTGTAAAGAGAAATATTAAAAAGTGCTGTGAGAAGTGAAATTGAATCTGCACCACCAGAAACGGCAACTCCAATTTCTTTTTTTGTATTTGTAGAATTTTCTGAAATAATTCCCAAATTGATGAGATTTTCAAAAACTTTTTTCTCAAAATTATCTAAATTATTCATAATATTTTTATTTAAAAAAAATAAAGGCTGCCTCCCAAAAAAAGACAGCCTATATTTTATAACAAATTAATTTTATCCACGAGCTGGAGAAACTGTTACTAATGGAAGATTTGAATCTGTAAGAACTTCAACATCATTTCCAAGAGTTAAATCTTTTACGCGAAGTGCTTCAGAAACATTAATTTTTGAAATATCAGCTTCAATTGTTTCTGGAAGAGCAGCAATTGTTGCTTTAATTTTAATTTGATTGTTTCTTTCTTTTTTGAAACCGCCACGAAGAACACCAGCTGGAGTTCCTTTGTAATGAACTTTAATAGTCATAACTAATTTTTGGTCAGCAGCAGGAACAAAGAAGTCTGCGTGAAGAACTCTATCAGTTCTGATGTTATATTCTGCATCTTTTATTAATGCAAGATATTCTTTTCCATCAACAACAAGATTTACAGAAGTAGTTGGAGTAATTGCTCTCCAAACTTTATTAAATTCTACTTCATTAATTTCAAGCATTGTAGATTCGCCTTTATCGTTGTACATAACGGCTGGGATACTACCTACTTCGCGAAGTTTTTTTGCAGCTGTTTTTCCAGTTGCTGTTCGAGTTTTGGCATTGATTGTCATTTTACTCATTTTCTTAAAGCTCCTTATATCTCTAAAAGTCTAAAAAGTATATCAAATTTTAAGTTTTTCTTCAATATGAATGATAATGAGTGATAATTTTTTTAAAATTATAAAATATTTTCATCATTTTTATAAACGTTTCCTAAAATAAAACTATGTTCAAAAAATTGTACAAAACGTTTTAAGTCTTCAAATTTTACACTGATTGAAGCTGTATTTCTTAATGGATGAATGATAACGTTTTTTCCTTCAAAATTTTCATCAAATAAAATTTTTACTTCTTTTTTTGAATCAAACATTATGCAAAGTGGACTTACAGAACCTGGAGTGATATTTAAATATTTCATTAATTCAGAAGGATTGCAAAAACTTAATCTTCCAAAACCGAATTTTACTGCAATTTTTTTTAAATCGGCTCGTTTATGTAAATCCATACTAACAAGACAATAGTTATGATTTTTATCTTTTACAAAAAGATTTTTTACTTCTATTCCATCTAAAATGATTTTTACATCTTTTGAATCTTCTTCTGAAAAAATCGCTTTATGTTCCTGAATATCATAAGAAATATTTAATTCATTTAATATTTTAAAAATATCATTTTCTATCATCATAAAATCCAAACATAAAAAAAATCCCACCTACAAAAGTAAGTGGGATTTAGCTGGGCCGACAGGATTCGAACCTGTGGAATGCAGGCACCAAAAGCCTGTGTCTTACCGCTTGACGACGGCCCAATTGATGTTTATATAATATCACTCTTCATCAGAAGTTTCAAGATGTCCAGCACTATATTCTGATAAAATTTTTTCTTGAAGTTCAGTTCTGAATTCTGGGCTAATTGGATGTGCAACATCTTTATATTCACCATTAGCAGTTTTTCTACTTGGCATAGCTATAAACAATCCGCTTTTACCTTCAATGATTTTAACATTGTGAACAACAAAACAGTTATCAAATGTTACAGTAACATAGGCACGAAGTTTTCCTTCATCTTCCACTTTTCTGATTCTTAATTCGGTAATTTGCATAATATTACCTCCCCAAAAAAATTACTGCAAACTATACAGTCCGCACAAGTTTTTGTTTCCACGACGCAGCAAGCAAATTACTAACATATTCAGCTTGTTGTTCTAAAGAAAACACACCAAAAACTGTTGAACCTGAACCTGACATTTCAGCATAACAACAGCCGCTTTTCTTCAACTCAGTAATTGCATTTCTAACAGAAATTAATTTATCAGAAATAACTGGAGTGAAGATATTTTTAAATGTCCAATTTTGTATTTCAGAATTATAAATTTGCTCAAGTTCACAAAATTTAGGACATTTTATCGTCTTTCCTTCAAAAATAACTTTATCCACCAAAGAATATGCTTCTTTTGTAGAAGAAGATTCATCTGGAAAAATCAACACCAAATACAAATCATGTCTAGGATTTATTTTCTTTATAATTTCACCAAGACCAGAAACTAAAGCACAACCTTTACCATCTTTATCACAATGCATAAAAAAGAAAACATCACTTCCTGTTTTGCTAGCAATATAATCTAGCTGTTCAATAGAAAGTGTAATTCCGCATACCGTTTCTAGAACTCTTATTAAAGCTGCTGCATCTGAAGAACCACCTCCAAGACCGCCGCCATTTGGAATTCCTTTTTTTAATTCTACATAAACTCCTGGTACAAAAATATTTACACATTCACAAAATGCTTGATACGCATTTGTAAGAGTATTTTTCAAAGGTAATTTTATTTCTTCACAATAAACTTCACATCCTTTTTTTTCATTTATTTTGATAGATAATTCGTCATAAAGATTTATTGTTTGAAAAATACTTTCAATATTATGAAATCCATCACTTCGAACAGGAAGTACATTTAAATTAAAATTAATTTTTGCATAAGCTTTCGTATGAATTTCTTTTAACATCTTCATAAAAATTATATATCACAAATTTTGATTCGTAAAGAAATTTTATTTTCTTTCAATTTTCTCTCTGCTGAAAAAAAAAGCAAGATTTCCAGTGCGTCGGTGAGCGTACGTGCGAAAATGAGAGGGAGAGCTTAAAAATTCCGGCGCAATTTTTTTAAAAAGCTCTAAAAATGTGATATAATTTCATACTGCTGTGCGAGAAAAATGACTTTTCAAAAGATAAGCATACCTTTTAACAGGATTTTAAAGATGACAAATACCTTGATTGATAATTCTGACAATTTAAAGCTTGTAGATACAATAAAAGAAATATTAAAAGACCCTAAAATTAAGCAAATTGATATAGCAACTGGATATTGGGATATTCCAGGCACTTCAATCCTTGCAGCTGAACTTGACAAATTTCTAGAGCAGGAAGGTACAAAGCTAAGAATTCTTATTGGAAAAGATCCTTATTTATTTGCTCAATATAATAAGAATCCAAAATATAAAGATTTTAAAAACTGGCCTGAAGAGTACATTCGAACAGATATAAATGATATTGAAGTAAAAGAAGATTATGAAAATGCTGTAGCTTTTTTGCTGAAATACTTAGAAAAAACAGACAAAATCGAAATTCATATTTACAGACGAAATGCAAATGACGAAACCCAGTTTATGCATTCCAAGTGCTATATTTTCTATGGCGCAGGAATAGCATACGGAATAATTGGAAGCTCTAATTTTACTGAAAAAGGCTTGTGCGGAAACGCGGAATTAAACTATCTTGAAACTGTTCCGCAAATTATTGCAGCAAAGCCTGACACTGTTAATACTTCAAAAGGTCACATTGAATGGTTTAATGAAAAATGGCAGCTGTCAGATAATTGGTCAAAAGAATTTTTAGAACAAATACTTAGGCCGTCAAAAATCGGAACTAAAGTGCAGGAAAAACAAAATCAAAATATCAACGGCAAAATTGATGATTTTGCAGTTCTTTCACCACGGGAAACTTATCTCAAGCTTTTGATTGACCAGTTTGATGAGATTATTAACTTTGATGGAAAAATTACTCCTGATGACTATATGCCGCATGATCCGGATTTCAAGAAACTTACTTATCAGAAGGAAGCTGTAAACCAGGGCTTTGCAATTCTAAAACAACACCATGGTTTTATTCTTGCAGATGTTGTTGGCCTTGGAAAAACATTTACAGCTTTAATGGTTGTAAAAAGACATTTGCTTGAAACTGGCTATAAAAAACCTGTTCTTATTATTACTCCGCCAGCAATTAGACAGAGCTGGATTGATTCTATTGAATACTTTGATAAAGGTGAAATTGCTGAAAGAAAAATAAAGCCTTTAATTACGCTTACGACAATCGGTTGTCTTGATGAGCTAAACGAAGTTGATGAGTATGTCGCTGAAAATGATTTTGATTCAACATTTAGAAAAGATGCCTACAGTATGATTGTAGTAGATGAAAGCCATCGGTTCAGAAACAATGGCACTATAATGTATCAAAAACTTGATGATTTAATCGGCTCTATTGCGCCTCAGCCTTATGTTGTTCTTCTTTCTGCTACTCCGCAGAATAATGCGCCGTATGATTTAAGAAATCAGATTTATCTTTTCCAGCGTTCTCATAATGATACAACACTTACGACATTGGGAACTTACGGAAAAAAACTCGAAAATTATTTTGCTGACAAACAAAATAATTATGAGCAGTATATTAAGAAAGATAAAACTGTTAATGGTAAGAAAGTGCCAAAAACAAAGGCTGAACTTGCAGAAGACCATGCAAAATTAATTGAAGACAGTGAAGATATCCGAAAAAGAATTGTTGAGCCTTTGGTAATCCGTAGAACACGAACTGATATTGAAAGATTCTACACTGATGATATGAACAGTCAAGGCCTGAATTTTCCTAAGATTCAAAAGCCAGTTGCTATTCCTTACGAAATGAACGGTGAACTTGGAAAATTATTTAATAACACAATTAATATTATTGCTCCGCAGGTAAGCCACGTTGATACCGACGAAAACGGGGAGCCTGTTTTAGATTTTAGCGCCACAGCCGGAGAAGATGCTCTAGGCTATTTTCGCTACAGAGCCATTGAGTATTTAAAAGCTGAAGATGAGCGTAAGAAACATGAAATTAACAACTTGACTGTAAGCAGCACATCTCAGAGACTTGCGCAGATTATGGAATTGCTTTTGGTAAAGCGGCTGGAAAGTTCACAGGCGGCTTTTAAAGAATCACTTCATAATTTACACAGATACAGTTTGAACATGGTGAAAATGTGGGAGGCTGACCGAATTTTTATCTGTCCTGATATTGATGTAAACAAAGAGTTAAGTGATGAGGCAATTTTGAAAAATGGAAGCTTTGAAAACTGCCTTGATGTAGTTGCTCAAAAAGCAAAAAAAGCAAACAAAAAAAACTCTGGTGATGAAAATGAAGGACCAAACCAGGAATATCAGAGAAAAGATTTCTTTGAGACTTACATTGACAAGCTTAAAAATGATTTAAGGCTTATAGAAGACCTTTGCTCAAAATGGGATGTACAGACAAGTGATCCTAAAATGAGTACTTTCATCTATAAGACAGCTTCTGATTTTTTGAATCCGATGCGTAATAAAAATAAGAAACTGATTATTTTTACTGAATGTATTGCGACACAAAAAGCTCTTGTACAGAAACTAAAAGAAATGCCAATTCCTGAATGCAATGTTCTTGAAATAACAGCCGCGAACAGAGATGAAAAGAAAGATATTGTCGCAGCTAATTTTGATGCAAATTACAAAGGAACAAAACTTGATGACTATCAAATATTGATTACTACCGATGTTCTTGCGGAAGGGGTAAACCTTCACCGCTCAAATTCAATTTTGAATTACGATTCCCCTTGGAACGCAACACGGCTTATGCAGAGGCTAGGCCGCATAAACCGCATCGGTACGCAGGCAAAGAAAATCTGGAACTATAACTTTTATCCTTCTACTCTGGGCGACAACCAGATAAACTTGAAGAACCGGACTTATGTAAAACTTCAGGCTTTCCATGAATTGTTTGGAGAAGACAGCCAGATTTATTCTACAGAAGAGAAAGTCAAGCATTTTGATAAAGTAATGCATGATGAGATTGATGATACAGAAACACCGATTATGCCATTTATCTCTGAACTCCGGGAATTAAAAAATAATGCTCCTGATGAGTATTCCAGGCTTTTTTCATTAACTGGAACAATTATTTCCACAGTCGGAGCTGATGAAAAATCTTCATTCTCTGCATTGCATGAAACTAATAATCAGAATGAACTTTTACATTCATTTCTTTATATTTCAAATGAAGATGGAAGCTCCAGAAAAGTCAGCCAGCTGGAATTCTTTGAAAAACTCAAGCCGCTTTCTTCTCTTAAGGGAATTGAAACAGATTCCAAATTGATAGAAAAATATAAAACTTCTGTAAAAAATTGTTACGCGGCAGACTTGCAGAATGCTGATATTTCTATGAGAAGCAAGCTTAGGAAAGGCGCCGCAGAAATAAGCAATGCTGCAAAAAAGATTAAAGCGCTATATTTTGCGGGACTTTCTGAGGAATATGAAAACAAGCTTGATGAAATTGCAAATTCCATAAATGACAAAAACTTTGGAATTATCAACAAAGTGCTGAATATGGATTTTAATAATGATGGACTGGGAACAATTCAGCTTGAAGCAGATATTGATTACCTGTATAAGTTTACACATGTACAATCTGAAGAAACAGATATAAATGTCGCAATAGAATTTATTGTAAAATAAAATAGGAGCTAAGAAAAATGGAAAAAGCTGAACTTAGAGCATTGTTTGAGAATGAATACCCTGGAAAAGAAAAAATTGTTGAACAGCTTATAAAACCTATTTTTGCAAAAGCTAAAGATACAACTTTAACAGATGAACTTGAACTGTCTGAAGCTGATAAAAAGCAAATAAAATCATTCCGGATTATTGCTCAGGTACGAGGCGGTTTTCCAATTACTTTTGCTGATGTGGAAGTTAATGATTTTGTTGCACTTAAACGCAGCCGCGTAAATATTCAAAGCTGCGTGCGTAAGGTTTTGGAGAATGATTCCAATGCAATTATCTTTTTCCATTTTTCTGATAATGCAAAAGAATGGCGTGTAAGCTATTGCCATAGAGCAACTTCAAATAAAGAAAGCACAGACGCAAAACGTTATACATATCTTTGCGGAACAGAACATGCCTGCAGGACAATTGCAGAACGTTTTGACACTTTAAAAGGTCTTACAACCATCAAAGACGAAGACATGCTCAATGCCTTTGGTGTAGAGCCTTTAAGCAAAGAATTCTTTGACCAATACCGGGAACATTACGCAGACCTCGTTGAATACATCAGTGGTAAAAGGTTTGTCAAAAAAGGCGGAAAGTTTGTAGAAGAAAAAACAAAAAATGCAAACGGCGCGTTTAAGAATGTTTTTGATGGAGATGATAAGCTTGTCCGCGACTACGTAAAAAAAACGATGGGTCGGCTAGTTTTTCTTCACTTCTTGCAAAAAAAAGGCTGGCTTGGAGTTGCAAAGGAAGCTGCCTGGGGAACCGGAGATAAAAACTTTATTTATAATCTTTTTTTAAATGCAGGCGAAGATGTAAAAAACGATTTTTTAGAACAGGCTCTTGAACCTCTTTTCTTTAAAACATTAAATACAGATCGTGGAGAAGAAGCGCTTGCACCAAAATCTGTATGCGACATTTACGGCCGTGAAATTAGAATTCCGTATTTGAACGGCGGACTTTTTGAAGAGGATGAGCTTGATAAAAAGAAAGTAAAGTTTAAGAAAGAACATTTTGAAACTCTTTTAGAATTCTTTAATCAGTATAACTTTACGATTGATGAAACTGACCCGGATGACCAGGAAATCGGCGTAGACCCAGAAATGCTCGGCAAGATTTTTGAGAATCTTCTTGAAGATAATAAAGACAAAGGCGCTTTCTATACTCCAAAAGAGATTGTGCAGTATATGTGCCGCGAAAGTCTTATTGCTTATCTGAATGAAAAAACAAAACTCGATGCCCGTGCTTTTGTCATAAATCACGAAATAGCTTTTGCAGATGCACAAAAGGCTGATTTATTAAAAGCGCTGCTGGATGTAAAAGTTTGCGACCCGGCAGTAGGTTCAGGAGCTTTCCCAATGGGAATGTTAAATGAGCTGCTGGCCTGTACACAGCTTTTAACTGGCAATTCAAAAACTCGTTCAGAATTGAAAAAACACATTGTAAAAAACAATATCTATGGTGTAGACATTGAAAAAGGCGCTGTAGACATTGCCAGGCTTCGTTTCTGGCTTGCAATTATTGTTGATGAAGAAGAGCCTATCCCGCTTCCAAACCTTGACTATAAAATCATGCAGGGAAACAGCTTGCTGGAAAGTTATGAAGGAATTGATTTAAGCTGTCTTACAAAAAAACATGAGTATGAAAACAATCAGCAAGATTTATTTGGCGGTGAAGATAGTACAATAAAATCTTTAACAAAAGCTATTGACGGCTTTTATATTCCGAGCGATCACATAGCCAAAGCTAAAATTCGAAATCAGATATCTGAAAATGTCATCCAACTTTTAAAAGAACGTCAGATTCCGCCAAAAGTGATTAATGACCTTAAAAAACTTGACCTGCACGAAAACAATCAGTTCTTCCTCTGGCATACCTGGTTTAATGATGTCTTCAACCGACCGAATAACTGTAACGGATTTGACATCGTGATAGGAAATCCGCCGTATGGGGCAAAAACCTCTAATAAAGATAAGGAACTTTACAAGAAATATTATGAAGCTGCAAAAACATATCCTGGAATTTCAAAAGGTTCTACAGACACATTTGCTGTATTTGTAAATCTTGGATTTAACTTGCTTTGCAAAAATGGAAATCTTGCATATATCATTCCAATGGCAGTAACATCCAGCGATGCAATGACGACACTTCATAATCTTTTGGAAAAGAACTGTGAGAATATAAAAGTGTCTTCATATTCCAACCGTCCAAAACAAATTTTTGACGCAGCTTGCATAAGGACTTCCGTATTCTTTTTTACAAAAACATTATCAGAAAATCGTCATATCTACACAACAAAATTACAGCGTCGCCGTTATACTGACTCAATTGGTAAAATTATTGATAATCTTCAATACATTGATTCAAAAGAACTGAAATTGCCGGGACGATATGCAAAAATCAGCTGTGAGATTGAAAAACAGATTCTTTTAAAACTGTTTGCAACAGGCAAAAATATAGCCAGTTATGCTGATGAAAAAGGAAATCCATTTTATTACAGAACTTCTGGAGGCAGATACTTTAATGTTATTTCTGATGTTCCAACTGGTTCTAACAAAGATAAGCCATATTTTGTTAAAAAAACTTTGAATTCAATTATTGGTGCATTTTTAAGTACAACACTTTTTTGGTTTTATTGCCAGGTTTATACAAATGGTCTCGATTTAAAAACTCCAGAATTGACCGCATTTCCAATGCCAGATTTTTCAAAAGTCTCCGAAAACACCTTTTCTGCAATCAAATCAAAATATGCAGAATATCTTTCAGATATAGAAAAGAATGTTATTCAGCACAGCACATTCAAGGAATACAAACTAAGAAAGTCAAAAAAGCTAATTGACCAGCTTGATGACTTAATCTGCCCTTTATACGGTTTGACCAAAAAAGAAACAGAATTTATCAAAAATTATGAAATAGAATTCCGTGTGGATGAGGAAGAGTAGCATACTTATTCTTGGTGAGGAAATAAATTCTATTGTTAGAATATTTAGATACAGTTTTCATCAAGCAGAAAATCAAGAAGTCCGATTGTAAGAATTCCTTTTTCATCTGTCTTGCGCTTTATGTTGTCACCTGTGATAATTATTTTTTTAAAATTATCATGTATGTTTAAAAGAGAGCGTTCTTTCTGTTCTTTTTTTTCTTCTGTCGGTAGCTTAAACGCAGATTGAATGTATATCCGTTCAGCGCCTTTGTTTACCACAAAATCAACTTCAAGTCCAAGCCGTGAAGATTTTGCATTGGAGTTTGTTGTCCAGCTTTCAACGAAGCCCACATCAACATTGAATCCCCTGTATTTCAGCTCGTTGTAAATAATATTTTCCATAATGTGCGTCTCTTCCTGCTGCCTGAAATTTAAAATTGCATTTCTTAATCCAATATCTTCAAAATAATATTTGGTTTCCGTGCCTATGTATTTTCTGCCTTTCACATCGTAACGCAAAGCTTCTTCAATTAAAAAAGCATCTTTTAGACATTCAATATAATTTAAAATAGTTTTATCTGTTACCACTTTTTTTTCAACAGATTTGAATGTATCGCTCATTCGTTTTGGATTTGTAGGAGAACCGATATTGGAAGCAAGCATTTGCACAACTTTAAAAAGTCCTTCGGCATTACGCAAATGATTCCGCTCCTGAACATCCTTCATGTAGGTTAGTTCGTAAAGGTTTTTCAGGTAATCACTTTTCTTTTTTTCTGAATCAAATTCAAGAATCTGTGGCAATCCTCCGTAAGTGTAATATTCCATCCAAGCTTCTGTTTTATCTCCGCCAACTGCTGAATAAAACTCTGAAAAAGAAAGCGGCAATACCCGGATTTCGTCCCCACGACCTCTGAATTCCGAAACAACATCTTTTGACAGAAATTTAGAATTACTTCCGGAAACATATACATCAACAAAAGATGTGTGCTGAAGGCTCAAAAGCACCTCTACAAAATCCTGCACCAGCTGAATTTCGTCAAGAATTATATATGTTGTTTTTTTATCATTTTGAAGATGAGTGTCTATATAATCCAGTAATGCTTCAGGATTACGCAGTTTTCTGTTCCTCAAGTCATCCAGCGAAAGTTCTATGATATGGTTTTCGTCAACTCCTTTTTTTATAAGGTAATCATGAAAAAGTTTAAAAAGCAAGAAAGACTTTCCAGAGCGTCTAACACCTGTAACTATTTTTACAAGATTATTTCGTTCTCCAGAAATGAGCATATCAAGATATTTTTTTCGTTGAATTATCATATCTACTCCGAAAAAATGTGGTAAATCACATATATTCGGAGTAGATTAACATATATTTAGAATAATAGCAAATAGACACTCTTGTATATAAACTGTGTGGACTTACAGATGAAGAAATCGCCATTGTGGAAAAATAGCCGTGATTTTTATGCAGAAGTATGCTGCATTTATAAACAGAGGTATACAAAATGGGTGAACAGTTAATGACAATTTTCAATTCTCTTACTGTTGAAGCTCAAAAAGAAGCTTATGATTTTATAGTCTATCTGTCTACAAAAAGAATAAATATGAAAAAAAAAGAAAAATAGACAGCAATTTATTTGGAACACTTCATAAATATTCAAATCCGTCATTGATTGAATCTGAAAAAGAAGCATGGGCAAGTGCTGCAGCAGAAAAATACAAGGTTCAACAATATGATAATTGATGCAAATATAATACTTCGATGCCTTTTGCAGGATAATTATGAACTTGCAAAAAACGAAGATATTGCTACTCTTGATAAAAAATTAAAAAATTTTATAAACAGGCTTTAGCCTTGCATTTATAATTCCCGTCCCTAAAGCGGAAGACTTAAATGTCGCCTTTTTTGTTTTTGAGGTCAGAATGGCAGAAGATAATATTTTTTATATTAAGCTTACCGATTTTCTGAAAATCATGAAAGAAAAACAACATTTTTATTGAAATACAAGATAAAAAGAGTTATATTGGTATTCTATAATACCAATAATATTTTAGGAAGATAATTTGAATAATCTAATAGCTGCTCAATTATTCATACAACAACTTAAACCTTTGCTTGAACAAAATAAAGTGATTTTTGATCCAAGAAACAAAAAGACACAGGCGTTCATGATGAAAGAAGGTTTTACTAGTGAAGATGTATTCGATTATCTTAAAAAACTAGAACCGTCTAATTATTTTGATGGTCCAAAATCTGACCGAAATGGTACAATCGGTAATGTAATGATGTTTTTGTATCCCTACAAAGATACAAGAATCTACATTAAATTGAAGATTTGGACTGATGCGAATGGAGATTCTGGTGTAGTTATGTCTTTTCATGAGGAAGGTGAATATGATTAAGATGTCTTGTCCTTATTGTGGAACTGTACACGAAGTAAAAGAAATTTCTCGCAATGAAACTATTGAATTTAAAGGCAAGAATGTTGTTTACAAAGCTATTCATTATGAGTGCTGTAACTGTCAAGAAGTTTTTGACTCTGCAGAAATGATGGATAAAAATATTTTGGCAGCACATGAAGCATACGAAGCTCAATATGAAAGTTTCACTCCTGAAAAAATTATAAAAATTCGTGAATCATACAATGCAAGTCAGAAGTCATTCAGTCTTATTTTAGGCATGGGAGAATTGACAATTAATGCATACGAACATGGGAAATCTATCCCAAATTCTACAAATAGACTTCTTTTGCAACTGTCAGAAAATCCACTTATATTTTTTGAAATGTATAAAAAAAACAAAAATAAAATCGGTGCTATTCAAAGAGAAAGAATTGAATCATCAGAAGAGTATATAAAGTGCAATAAATGGGGAGGTCTTGAAAATCTTTACACACACTTATCTTCTGTTGAGAGAGAATCAATTGAAAACAAAACTTATATTTTTGGTGATACTGTTACTCAAATTGTTACTGATATGGTAAAAGCTGAAATTAATAAACCATCTTTTGAAATTTACAAAGATGCACATGAGGTTGAAACAGGTACACTTGAAACACAGCTTGCAGTGGGAGTTGCATAATGAATACAGAACTTTTTCAAAATTTACTAAAATCTTTATCACTTTCAATTATCCAGCCTACAAAAATCGATTTTGAACGTTTGGGAGAAATTCCTGTAGGAGAAACAAATATTCAAATTAATTGGAAGATGATATATCCAAAAGACGAGCCATTTGTAATTGAAAAAAATGTTCTTAAATTAGTTCCACTTTTTGAAGTTACTATATCATGTAAAAATCAACTTGTTTATTCTCATAAATCAATTTTTGTTCTTTTAATGAATATCCTTAATAAGGACGAATTCGACTCCTTATGGAAAGATGAGGAAGTACAGAAGTTTTTTATAGAAAAACAAGTCCTAAAAACTTTATGGCCTATTGTCCGCCAGCAGGTGTTAGATGGAATGACAAGATTGGCACTTCCTCCTGTTTCTTTACCATGGCTGATGTAGATATTTGTCTATTACGGTTCTTCCTCATCCCCACGGAATTCTATTTCATAATTTTTGATAAATTCTGTTTCTTTTTTGGTCAAACCGTATAAATCGAAAACACAGTCATCAATTTGCTTTTCAAAATCGCTTGTGTCAGCTTCGGAGGCTGAACTATTGACGGCTGAGCTGGAACAAATTGTTGGCTGAGCCTGCAGAAGCCTTTTTGTTTCAATAATTTTATCTACCAGAGTGATAATTTTATTTTGAATTTCTTCTGGAATGGAATCTGGAGATGGCAGTGGAATTGAAAGCAGAGGCTCTTTGTCTACTTGATAATTTGTTCCTTGCATTTTGCCCTTATTTTTTAGCCAAAACGCAACAAGCTTTGAATTTAACAAGCCTGTTAAAAATTTCATATTCCAACGAGATGTTTGAATGACATAATACATTGCTGGTACATAACAATCAAAATCAGAATATGAAAAACATGGTTGACCGACACATTTCCTTTGTGAAATTATTTTTTCACCTTTAAAGAAATGTTCTTCACGTGCTCTGTGTAAGCCGTATGGTTTATTATCTGAGGTAATGGCTTTACCGACATGGTCAAGATGAGATTTTAATTTAGGATACTTGTTCATGCTTTTTTTATCTTTGAATTTTGAATCAGTATAAATAATCCAAAATTTATTAAATTGATTTATGTAATATCGTTCAATTTGTTCAGAAGTAAAATACGGCTTTATTAAATTTAATTCCTTGTCTGAAAGTTTTAATTTGTTTTTTTCATCTTCGGATAAAACAAAAATTCCTTCTCCAAGTTTTAAATCTGAAAATTCTCTGTGGATTTTATTATTTACACAATCATGATGGGTATGTATTCCATTTGTTGCTTCTTTCTCATCTAAAAAAACTTTTCCCTCAGCAATTTTTTCAAAAATTGCATCATTTTTTGAAAAAGTCAGAAGCTTTCCGAGAAATGATTTCCTGTTTATTTTAGGTTCAAGATAACTTGTTTTTTTGCCCTGTCTTTTTTCCAGCAAATTCAACATATCGTCTTTTTTACATTCACCGACCAAAGTTCTGTAATCGAATATATAATTGTCGGTTTCTGTGTTTTTTTCAAAAAGCATAATCATTGTCTGGATGCTGGCATTTTCAAAAACCATATAATCATTAAAATCTAGCATCTGACATATTTTTGAATCAACAATTACTTTGTTCCGCATCTTTTTTGCACCGGAACTCGTTGTCCAGTTGTTCTGTGCAATAAAACATAAATGTCCCTTTTGGGCAAGCAAATCTAAGGCTGTACAGGCAAAGCCGTACCACAAATCCATTTTGCCAATATAATACGGACTTGTTTCTCTAAAACCGTCAAAAGCAGACTTATTTTCATATTCTTTTATATACGGCGGATTTCCTATCACAATGTCAAATCCGTTACACTTATTCGGTCGGTTGAAAGTTAGTTTTCAAGTAGCGATATAAAGTAACTCTATGAACACCAAGCCGCTCTGCAATCTGACATTTCTTATATCCTTGACTTAATAATTCTTTGAGCAATTCTTCTTTTACTGATATTTTTTTATATGAATTATGAGAACCTTTAATTCTTCCAATTTTTACACCTTCAGCTTTTTTTCTTGCCAAAGCTTCCTTCGTTCTTTGACTAATCAAATTACGTTCAATCTCTGCGCTCAGACCGAATGCGAACGCAAGCACTTTGCTCTGAATGTCGTCGCCGAGCCGGTAATTGTCCTTGATTGTCCAGACTTTGCAGTCTTTTTTCATGCAGATTGAAAGAATTTCCATAATCATAAAAATATTACGCCCCAGCCGTGAAAGTTCCGCGCAGATAATCAGGTCGCATTTCTGCACGTGGTTCAAAAGCTCTCCAAGTTTGCGTTTGTCGTAATTTTTTGTTCCACAGATTGTTTCCTCAATCCAACCATCAATATGAAGATTTTCTTTTTTGCAGAAATTATTGATTTCAAAACGCTGGTTTTCCACTGTCTGTTTGTCCGTTGAAACGCGGATATAGCCATATATCATTTTTTTTCTCCCATGAAATTGTGTAATATCGTAATTTTATAGAAAAAAATGTGTTAGGGATTGAAAGGGTGAGCGGAGCGAAAACACGCTTGCGTGGTCGGAGGCGGAAGCCGTAGCCCTGAAAAGCCCGACCCGGAGCGAAAGCGAAGGGGAACATCCTGTCATAATATTATCTTCAAGCACATCAATTGATAATGTATCATTCAAACTGATTTTTTATTTCTCTCCCTGTCTCAAATTCTTTTTCAAAAGCAAAATTCCCAGCGCATCGGCAAATGCCCAGCCGATTGGAATGCTGAGCCAGATTCCGTTTACGCCGAGTGATGGAATGGCGGAAAGCGTGTAGGCGAGAAGGACTCGTGTTCCAAGCGAGGCGACTGTGAGGACGACTGAAACTGCGGGCTTTTGGACTGCGCGGAAATATCCGTAGAACATAAAAAGAAATCCGATCAGGCAGTAGAAAACGCCTTCAATCCGAAGGTAGGACGCGCCGATGTCGATTACATTTTTATCGGATGTGAAAACTGCGGTGAGCGGACGCGCGAAAATGAAGACGGACGCGCTCACAAAAAGGCAGAACGCAAGGACGGAAATTGCGCTGGTCTTGATTCCGCTTTTGATTCTTGCGTTTTGTTTTGCGCCGTGGTTCTGAGCCACAAAAGTTGAGAAAGCGTTTCCAAAATCCTGGACGGGCGAGTAGGCGAGTGTGTCGATTTTTACTGCCGCCGCGAAAGCCGCCATCACTTCTGTTCCGAAAAAATTGACTCTGCCTTGAACCAGAAGAATTCCAAAATTCATAATTGACTGCTGGAGTGATGTAAGAAATGCGAGCGAAAATATCGGCTTGAAGAAGGATTTTTCAAACTTTGAATGTGCTTTGTCCAGCCGTAGAATCGGCGCGTTTTTCAGCGTGAAAATCAAAATTCCGAGCACGCAGGCGTACTGGGAAGCCACGGTCGCGGCGGCGGCTCCTTTGATTCCCCAGCCGAAAACCGCCACAAAAACAATGTCGAGTGCAATGTTCATCAGGGCGGAAAATGCAAGAAAAACTAGCGGAACGGTGGAATTTCCAACGGCGCGGAGCGAGGATGCGTAATAATTATAGATAAAAGTCGCCGGAATCCCCGAAAAAATCACAAGAAGATAGCTTTTCAGCGGAAAAACAACTTCCGCTGGAGTCTGCAGAAGGCGAAGAAGCGGATTTATAAAAATGTAGACAAAAATGACCATCAACGCCGTGAACGCCGAGATAATCGAAAGCGACATAAAATTGCCGGTTTTCAGCTCGTCGGTGTTGTTTTTTCCAATGGCAACTGAAAGAAACGCACCGCTTCCCATTGAAAGCCCTGTCAGCACTGAGGTCAGAAAAATCATCAGAGTGTATGCCGAGCCAACCGCAGCCAGAGCCTCTTTGCCAAGGAAACGCCCCACAATCAGCGTGTCGGCAATGTTGTAGCACTGCTGAAGGACATTTCCAAGCATAAGCGGAACTGTAAAAGCCAGAAGAGAACGCGCGATGCTTCCGCGTGTAAAATCAGTTTGTTTCAATTTATGTTATAACCCCAAAAAATTATAGCTGTTTTTTTCAAGTTTATAAACTTTTAGATTTAAAATCATTTATTTTGCATAGAATTTTTTTTTGAAACAAAACATTATTTTCTATAATATTTCGCAATATTCCACCCCAAAAACACAAAAATCAAATTCCCTTGATGTTTTTGTGTCATAGTGATTATAATTTTCACTTATGGAAAAAAATCTTACTTCCGGCAGTGTCAGGAAGAATGTCATCTTTTTTTCGCTGCCTTATCTTCTTTCTTATTTTTTGCAGACTCTCTATGGAATGGCCGACCTTTTTATAATTGGGCAGTTTGGCGGGGTTGAGCAGACAACCGCAGTTTCAATTGGAAGCCAGGTCATGCACATGATTACAGTTATGATTGTAGGGCTTGCCATGGGAGCGACAGTCATAATTGCACGTGCAGTCGGTGCTAAAGATAAAAAAGCCGCATCTAGCACGGTTGGAAACACAGCAACTTTCTTTATGATAATGTCTGTGGCTCTTTCTTTGATTCTGCTTGTTTTTGTACGACAGATTGTTTTGCTTATCTCCACGCCACAAGAGGCTCAGCACGGAACTTTTATTTATCTTGCAATCTGCATTGCGGGAATTCCGTTTATCACAGCGTACAATATAATCAGTTCTATTTTCCGCGGACTTGGAGATTCAAAAAGCCCGATGTATTTTATTGCGGTTGCGTGCGTGGCAAATATTGTGCTCGATTATATTTTTATCGGCGCGATGAAGCTTGGTCCTGCTGGAGCCGCTCTTGGAACAACTCTTTCTCAGGCTGTAAGCGTTATGATTTCTCTGATTGTGATTATCAAGCGGAAACTTATTTCAATAAGCCGAAGTGATTTTGTCTTGCGCCGTGAAATTATTCTTCCAGTTTTGAAGATTGGTTTTCCTGTTGCAATGCAGGACGGATTTATTCAGATTTCATTTATCGTGATTACAATTATTGCAAACAGACGAGGACTTGCTGATGCCGCCGCAGTTGGAATAGTTGAAAAGATAATGAGCTTTATGTTCCTTGTTCCGTCGTCAATGCTTTCTGCGGTTTCTGCAATTGCGGCTCAGAACATCGGGGCGAAAAAATATGACCGTGCGGATTCCACTTTGAGATTTGCGGCTTTTCTTGCAACTGGATTCGGACTTGTTGCCGCTGTTCTTGTTCAGTTCACGGCTCCAGGCGTAGTTTCCCTTTTTACCGCTGATTCTGCTGTAATCATTTTGGGCGCTCAGTATTTGCGTGGCTACATTTGGGACAGTTTTCTCGGCGGAATACATTTTTCTTTCAGCGGATATTTTTGCGCGCTTGGAAAATCCGGGATTTCGTTTCTGCACAACTTGCTTTCAATTGTGCTTGTCCGTGTTCCAGGAGCATATTTTATGTCAAAACTTTTTCCCCGCAATCTTTTCCCGATGGGAATTGCAACAGCGTTCGGTTCACTTCTTTCTGTTATAGTTTGCGTTATTGCGTTCCTTTTGCTCAAAAGAAAAATGCAGCGGGGAAATGAAATTCAGTCTGCCTGAACAGTGTAATGCGCCCGCTCGCCGCCAATGAGCTTCGGGCGTGAAAATGCTGCTGTAACGTAGGCTTTTCCGATGAATTTCTGCTCTGGGTGAACAGGAACAGCCACATCTTTCAGGTGCATTCCAATCAAAGTGCTTCCAATGTCGATTCCGGCGGTTGCTTTGATATGCTCAACAACGACCGGCTCCTTGAATCCGTAGTATGCGGCAGTTGCGAACGAACCGCCTCCGTGAAGCCATGGCACAACGCAGACTTCATCAAGATTGTATTTTTCGGCGCACTCGCGTTCAACAACAAGCGCGCGGTTCAAATGCTCGCAGCACTGGCAGGCAAGAAAAATTCCATTTGCTGACAAGATTCTGTTCGCAGTTTCAAAAATCGTTTTTCCGATTTCCGCGCTGGAATTCTTTCCGATTGAGCCGCCGGCAACTTCGCTTGACGAACAGCCGATTACAAAGACCGAGCCTTTTTTCTGCGGATGAGAAGCCAGCAGGCCGCTGATTATTTTTTCAAGCTGCCCGGAAATTTCGCCTAAAAACTCCGGCGCAACGTTTTTGTTTGTTTCTGAGTTTGTGTTCATAATTGAAAATTATAGCGAAATTCTTTATGCAGGGGAAATGGAAAAATTATTCTTCCGTCAAAAATGAAAAATAATTTTCTTTTGTTATTACTGAATATGAAATTTCAGGATAATTTTTTGAAAAAGTTAATGGACACTTTGCATTGCTTTTTTTTGGATTGTATTTAAATTCAAAAGCTGAAATCTTTCCTTCTATTTCTTCAATAAAATCTATTTCTTGTTTTTGAGTTGTTCGCCAGAAATAATAATTTGCTTTTCTGTTATGAAAGGCATTGTTTTTTACCCGTTCACTAATTAAAAAATTTTCCCAAAGCATTCCAATGTCAGAACGGAGAGCACATGGAGAAAAATTTGAAATGACAGCATTTCTAACACCATTGTCGTAAAAATAAATTTTTATGCTTTTTTTTAGTTCATTACGGATATTCCGGCTGAAAGAATGAAGATGAAAAATAATATAGGCTTTTTCAAGCAAGTCCACATATCTTTGAACGGTAACGCTATCAATTCCTAAAAGATTTCCGAGTTCGTTAAAAGAAACTTCACTTCCAACCTGTAACGCAAGAGCCTGAACAAGTTTTTCAATTAAAGCTGGCTTTCTGATGTCTTGAAATTCAAAAACATCTTTGTAAAGATAACTTGAAACAATATTTGAAAGAATTTCTTTTTCCTCGCCAGGATTATTTACAACATCTGGATAAAAACCAAAAACAAGTCTTGTTTCGAGATTTTTTATTTCTTCAAGCATAGATGTATTGTGAAAAAGTTCATTTGTTGAAAATGGAAAAAGATTGTACTCAAATTTTCTGCCAGTTAATGGTTCATTTATTGTGTTTGATAAATCAAGGGAAGAAGAGCCTGTTACGGCAAATTGAACATCGGGAAAATTGTCATGAAGAATTTTAAGGATTAGCCCGATATTTTGAACACGCTGTGCTTCATCAATGACAATGAATTTTGAAGTTCCCACAAGAGATTTAAAATAAGATGATGATTCTTTTGAAAAAATATTCCGCACATCAATTTCATCACAATTCCAGTACTGCACAGAATTTTTTATATCCAGCGTAGAAAGAATAGTTTTCAAAAGTGTAGTTTTTCCAACTTGTCTTGGTCCAATCAAAACAAGTACTTTTCCTTTGCCTATTTTTTGCTCCAAAACAGTTTGCAAATCTCGCTTAATCTTTGTCATAAGGAGATTATAAAATCTTTTTTTTTACTAATCAATAAAAATTATAATAAATTTTGAATATAATCGGAAAAAAATTATAATAAATTTCGATTAGGCGAATTTAGTTTGTGATGACTGTGCTATGAACTCGTTTTTTTATGATTAAAAACTATCAACTTTGTTGTGTTCGCGGCAAGGATTGGAAGGGCACACGGAGTGCGTTGCGGAATAAAAACGAAGTTTTTGTGAAGCAATGGAGGGCGGGCGGAACCCTGGAAAGCCTGGTTTTGGTTGGTGAGCTTGTCGAACCAACCAAAAGCCGCCCTAATTACTAAGAAAATTTTTTGTGGCATTAAAATCGTATTTTTTTAACGACTTGTGTTCAATTTCTTTTTTGCCTGATAACGTGATAATCCTTCTTCAAGTAAAAGTTCTATTAAATTATTAAATTTTAAGCCAGCTTCTTCGCACATTTTTGGAAACATTGAAATTGAAGTAAAGCCTGGCATTGTGTTTATTTCATTTAAATATATTTTTTTTGAATCCCGATCTACAAAAAAATCAACTCTGGAAAGTCCAGTTGCATCTAAAACTTTGTAGGCTGCACAAGCGGTTTTTCTAATTTTTTCTAAATCATTTTCGCTTAAATCTGCTGGAATTAATAAATTTGCACCTTTTGGGTCGTTATATTTTGCATCAAAGTCGTAAAAAGTGTGATTTGGAGCAATTTCTCCAGGAATATAAGCAACAACTTGTTCTTCATCATTTTCTGGAGAAAATGTAACAGAATTTCCAGTTACAGAACATTCAATTTCGCGGGCATTTATAGATTTTTCGATTAAAACTTTGTCATCCCACAAAAATGCTTCCATAAGAGCAAAATTTAATTCTTTTCGATTATTTGCTTTATTTGCCCCATTTGATGAACCTGCACAACAAGGTTTTACAAACATTGGATAATTTAATTCTTTTTCGGTAGCTTCTATAAAATCATCATAAAGGGCAGAGTCTAGCATTATAAAACGTTTCATGCAAACATAAGGAACTACTGGAAGTCCTACAGATTGCCAAATCATTTTTGTTTTTTCTTTATCCATGGTGATTGCACTTGAAATATGAGTACAACCAACGTAAGGAATATCTGCCATTTCAAAAAGACCTTGAATTGTTCCATCTTCGCCGTAAGTTCCATGAAGAGCTGGAAAAACAATATCAATATTTAAAGACTTTCCATTTACAACGCAAAAATCTTTTTTTGCTCCGGGAATAATATTAACTAAATTTTTATCATCTTCTTTTATTGTTAGCGTTGCTGATTTATCTTCCAAAATGCGTGAGTATTCGCTTTTATCTTGTAAAAACCATTTTCCATTTTTTGCAATTCCAATAAGAATGACATTATTTTCTTTAGAAATTCCTCTTACAATTGTAGAAGCTGACATCAAACTAATTTCGTGTTCTCCAGAACGCCCACCGTAAATAACTGCAATATTCATTTTTTTTCTCCAATATTTTTATTTATTTTGTAAAATTTCTTTTAATGCTTTTTTTGCTTCAGAGATTTCGTCATAAGGCATAACTCTATCTTTATAAATGATGCTATTTTCGTGAGCTTTTCCTAAAAGTAAAACGACATCATTTTCTTTTGCCATGCTAAAAACTTTTCTTATGGCAGAAGGTCTGTCTGGAATAATGAATAAATCTTTTCCGAGAATTTTTCCTTCTTTTTCAGAACCGACAGCAATCATTTCTAAAAGCTCTTTTGGATTTTCGCCACGAGGATCTTCATCTGCTAAAACAATTACATCACAATATTTTGCTGCAATTTGTCCTTGTAAAGGTCTTTTTGTTAAATCTCTTTCACCGCCACTTCCAAAAAGTGCAAAAATTTTTCCTTTAGTACGTTTTTTTATTGGAGGAAAAATTATTTCAAAACTTGAAGGCGTGTGAGCGTAATCAACAATTACTTCAAAAGGTTGTCCTTCTTTTATTTCTGTCATTCGTCCTTTTATAGAAGTTAAATTTTTTATGTGTGAAGCAACTTTTTCCATTGGAATATTTGTTAAATTTGAAACTGCAATAATTGCTGCCATAATATTGTAAGCATTAAAACTTCCCGGAAGATGAGAAAAAATTTCTGAACTAAAATCTTTTGTATTCGATTCCATTTTGAATTTTAGAGATGAATCATCAGAAAAGATTTGTGATGCAATGTAATATTTTTTTATTTTTGAAGGAATTTCTGGCAATTCAATTTTTTCAGGGCAGACTGCACCTTTTCCTGCAAGCCCGAATGATGTAAAACCAAAAACTTGAGATTTTGTGCAATCACAAAAATCTTTTGCAGAAAAATCTTCTAAATTTACAATTCCAAAAGGAGAAATTGAGATTTTTTCACCAGCAATATTTTTTGTATGAGAAAATTTATCTAACGCTCTAAAAAGATTTTCTTTATCATTTTTATAATTTTCAAAAGTTTTATGAAATTCTAAATGTTCAAGCGTAACATTCATAAAAATTCCACAATCAAATGCAATATTTCCGCAGCGGTTAAGTTTTGTTGATAATCCATGAGATGATGTTTCTACAACTGCAAATTTACAGCCATTTAAAAGCATTTCATTAAGATGATGCTGAATGATTGGTGCTTCTGGCGTTGTTTGATGTTGAGGATTTGCAATTGCGTCTGAACCAAAAGAATATTCTACAGTTGAAATAAATCCTGCTTTTTGACCACATTCTCTTAAAAGTTGCCAAATAAAACTTACAGTTGAAGATTTTCCTTCAGTTCCTGTAACGCCAATCACAATTAAGCGGTCTGAAGGATTGTCGTAAAAACAAGCTGAAATTGGAGCCATTGCAAAACGAGAATCTGGAACATTAATTAAAACTGGAGAAAATTTTTGATTTTCATCTCCAAAAGCGTTATCTAAACTCCGTTTTATAATTGCTTTTGCAATATCAATTTGTTCTTCTTTTGTTAATTCATCTTGAAAAACAATTGCATTTGCACCTTTTAAAATCGCTTCTGCAATATATTTATTCCCATTTGCGTGAATTCCTGGCAAAGCAAAGAATAGAGAATCTTTTTTTACTTCGCGAGAGTCAAAAACTAAATTTGTTATAGGAATTTTATTAATTTCTGAAAAATCATCAATTTTATTCATATCTGCCGAAACAATTGTATGTTTAAAAGACGGCAATAGTTGTGAAAGTATTTTAGTCATAATTTTATTATAGCGTTGAAAGATGAATTAATAAATAGCAAGATTTTTTACAAATTGCTATAATATTTTTATGTTTGAAGTTAGAGTTGAAGCCGATTTTTCTGCGGCACATTTTTTAAAAGATTATAATGGCAAGTGTGAAAATCTTCATGGACACAATTATAAAGTTTACGCTCATGTTCAAGGGAATAATTTAAATAGCGGTGGAATGTTACTGGATTTTTCAAAATTAAAAAATACATTGAGAACAGTTTGTAAAAAATTAGATCATACAAATCTTAATGATTTTGAATTTTTCGAACAAAATCCAAGTGCGGAACGAATTGCAATTTTTATTTATGATGAAATTTTAAATGAGTTAAAAAAAGACGGAATAGATTTATCTTTCAAAAATGACAAATCTATTCCATTTCTTTATTGTGTTGATGTTTTTGAAACTGAAACTAGCCGAGCAAGATACAGAATTTGCTAATTAGTTTTGCAAGCTTTTATTACAGCCCAAAAAGACTCATTTGCGGAGTAAGAATCTCCCTCATCATATAAAGGAAGTTTTTCATTTCCAGTATTGTAAGTAACATCTTTTGTTGAAGTTTTTACGTTATCAATAATATTAAATAACAGAGGATAAGTCTTTTTTCCTCCAGAAGAAGATGGATTTATCCAAGAATTTTCGTTATTTATTCCCCAAATTGTGATATTTTTAATTTTATGTTGAGAAGAACTCTTATTTCCATATTTTTGGAACATTTTAAAATATTCTGAATATGATTTTGCCGCTTTTTCTTGTGATGTTGCATTAAAATCTAATTCAGAAACGTGAACATCAACTTTTTCAAGAAATCTTTTCAATGCAGTTTCATATCCATCTACCTTAGGCCAATCAGTTCCTACGTGAGATTGCATTCCCATTGCATCTATTCTTGGTTTTACAAATTTATTATTTACAGTTTGTTCTTCACCATTTTGTACACATTCTATTAAATGACAAATTGCATTTGTTTTGTAGCCACCAGAATAATTCATATATTCATTATAATCGTTGTAACATAGTTTTACATCTTGAGGAGCGTAAGCATTTGCAAATCTGAAGGCATTTACAATAAATTCTTCATTTCCGTAAATTTGATACCAGCGAGAACCGCCTTCATTTGGAGATTTATCTTTTGTGTTAGAAGTTGAACCTCGTAACCAATTTTGATTTTCGCCTGTATAAATTTGTCCTGCATCATCTGCGGTTGCTTCGTTTACAACATCCCATGCCCAAATAATATGATTTCCTTCTCCATACCCGTTTGCATTTTCCCAATTTGAAACACATTCCAAAACTGTTTTAATATACCATTCTTGACGAGCAGTCATTTCTTCTTTAGAAACTAAATTTGTAATTTGAGAATCATTGTATTTAGCAAGATAATTTTCTGCAAAAAAATCATCTGGAGTTTGAGAATGCCAGACAAGAACATGACCTCGCATTTTTACGCCCATAGATTTTGCGACATTTAAAATTGCATAAATTAAATTTTCATTATTTAAAGACTCTGGAACTTTTATAGTTTTTCCATTTGAAGCCGTAAAGTCTGTCATTTTTTGATTTTTACTATCACCAGATTTCCACCAGGCAATTAAAAATTGAGGTTTTAACTCATTTCCTAAAGTTATAGAATTTGCATGTCGTTTTATGCCATTTTGAATTTCTGAATAATAAAGTTCTGACGGATTTCCCCAATAACCATTTTTTTTGTACGTTGCTGTATATTTATTTGAACCATTTTGTGAAAGTCCAAAATTTCCGTATTCACAAGCCATTCCAATATAATCGAAATCGTCTTTGTAAGTTTCTAATATTGAAGGAACTTTTAGCCAGGAATTTTTATTCTGGTTAGAATCATCATCTTTCGGATTTTCTGATGGTTTTTGGGAAGAATTATCTGGATTTGATGGAGTAACGCAACTTAAAAATAAAAATGCAATTGAAAAAATTGTGAATAAATACAATTTGAAAGATTTCATTATTTTTACCTCGCTTTTATATAAAATTGATGCACATTTTGAAATTTAACCTTAAACATAAAAGGCAATAAAATTTGAAACTTTTTTAATTATTTTGAGATATTTTAATTGAGATGTTTTTTATAAAGAATAGGGGATTTTGTTCATTTATCCTTAAAAATTACAATCTTACTGGAACATTCATTTTATTTAATTCTGATTTTATACCATCAACTGTGTATTTTTTTGAATGAACCATTGTTGCAATTAACGCTGCATCCGCTTTTCCGTCAGTAAGCACATCTTTTAAATGCTGAACAGTTCCTCCGCCACCAGAAGCAATAACCGGAACAGGAACATTTTCTGCAATCATTTTAGTAAGTTCTATATCATAACCTTGTTTTGTACCATCAGCGTCCATTGAATTTAAAACAATTTCTCCAGCTCCAAGACTAACTGCTTTTTTTGCCCATTCAAGAGCGTCTAAACCAGTATTAACGCGTCCACCATTTATTGTCGTTCCATAACCGCTTGGTTTAGAAGAATCTTTTTTTACATCCATTCCAAGAACAATACATTGATTTCCAAAAATTCTTGCTCCTTCTGTAATAAGATTTGGATTTTTTACTGCCTGGCTGTTTAGAGAAACTTTTTCAGCTCCCGCTAAAATTGTAGAACGAATATCTTCAAGCGTTCCTATTCCTCCACCAACGCAAAATGGAATAAAAACTTGAGAAGCAACTTTAGAAATTAAATCCAAAATTGGACCGCGACCGCGAGCAGAGGCGATAATATCATAAAAAACAAGTTCATCAACGCCTTGTCTATAATATTCCGCTGCCATTTCAACAGGATCTCCAATATCAATATTATTTTGAAATTTTACGCCTTTTGTAGTACGACCATCTTTTACATCTAAACAAACAATAATTCGTTTTTTTATCATAATTCTTCCATTTTTTATTAAAGTTCACAAAAATTTTTTAAAATTTTAAGACCAAATTCGCCAGATTTTTCTGGATGAAATTGACATGCAAAAAGATTTTCTTGTTGAATTACCGCAGGAACTTTTACTCCGTAATCTGTAGTTGCTTTTACAACAGAAAAATCGTCTGGACAAATAACATAAGAATGAACAAAATAAAAATCAGTATTTTCTGGAATATTTTTTAGAATTGGACAATTTCCATTTTCGTAGTGAAGATTATTCCAACCAATTTGAGGAACTTTTTCTTTTAAGTTTTTATCTAAAGAGTAAAAATTTTTGATTTTTCCTTTTATTAAACCTAAGCAATTTGTATTTCCTTCTTCAGACCAATCAAAAATGATTTGCGAACCAAGACAAATTCCCAAAATCGGTTTTTTATTATTATTCCAATCAGTTAAAAATTTATCAAAACCTGTTTTTTTTAATTGACTCATAGCGTAAAAAGCATCACCAACGCCTGGAAAAATAATTTTATCGCAATTTTCTAATTCGCCAGGATTTTTAGAAAGAATATATTTTATTCCAAGATTTGTTAAAGCTCGTCCAACGCTCGTTATATTTCCTGCATTATAATCAACAATTCCAATCATACGAATAATGTAGTGAAAAAATGGATTTTTAGCAATTGAAAAGATAAATTGCTAATCCATCAACGTAATTTCTACTCGACGATTTTTAATTCTTCCTTGTTCTGTAGAATTTGACGCAATTGGTTGGGTAGAACCTTTTCCTTCTGTAAAAATATGATATTCATCTCGAATACCTAATTCTTCTAAATAAGTTGCAACGCTTTCTGCTCGTTCTTCAGAAAGTTTTTGACGTGCGTTTACTGTTCCTCGTTCTGCACAATGCCCTGTGATTAAAAGGTCATTTGAAAAATCTTTCAAAATATTTGCAATTTTTTGGAGTTTTATTTTTTCTGAAGGAAGAAGAATATTTGAATCTGGTTCAAACTGAATATTTTCAAGGCTGATAGTTAAACCTTTTTCACCTTTTTTTACAGAAACATTATCAAGTGAAAGTTCTTCTACCGTGTTTTGAATTTTTTTCACATTATCATCATCATTTAAAGATTTATATTCTGTAACTTCGCCAGTTGCCATTCCGTGATAAACAAAACTGTTTCCAAAAATATCATAAAATTTTATGATAAATTCTTCAGAATAAGAAGATAAATCACCACGCTGATTGTCCCAATAAATTATTTGTTCAGAAATTCCTTCAGTTCCAAGATAATACGAATTTTTATAAAGATTTTCTGAACGTGCATCTTGAAAAAGTTCATATTTTACGTTGATTATAAGAATTTCTCTTCCATCGATAATTTCATTTCCAGAAAGTGTATAATTTGCTTCAAACGGAATTTGAACAGGTTCTTCCATATTAAAAAGTTGTTTAAAATCATGAATTTCAAGTCCTTGTGCTTTCCAAGAATCTCCAATTTTTACTTCATATTCCGGAAAAGAAGGAATTCCTCTTACAGTTGGAAGAGAATCATTATTTGAATCATATAATTGCCCGTTTGATTTTCGTTTTATAGAAACAGAATCTTCTTCTCCCCAAGAAAGATGATTTCCTGTTCTTGAAGAAAGCGTATTTTGAGTTGTCATATAATGCGTAAAAAGTTCTGCATCGTGATTTTTTAAAACATTTTTTACAGTTGTTGTTGTTCTATTTATAAATTGAGTGTGATTATTTAATTTTCCATTTAGATACGCTTCTTCTTCGACTGTAGAAATATGACTTGTGCTGTCACCTTTGTTTTGCTTAAACTGCAATTTATATGATTTTTCTAAATCTTGACAAAAAAGTTGTGAGAAAAATGTGATAAAAATAAAAGTATAAAAAAGTGATTTGTTTTTTTTCATAAGTTTAATTTTTTAAGATTGCATTGCTATCTTCAGATAAAAAATCATTACAACGTTCAAAAGGCATTGGTTTTCCACGATAAAAACCTTGAACAACGTTACAATTAAATTTATTTAAAAGTCTTAGTTGATTTTCATTTTCTACGCCTTCTGCAATTGTTTCAAGTCCCATTTTTGAAACCATATTTATAATAGAACTTGTGATATTTGCTTGAATTCCATCGGCAGAACAAATGTCATTTATAAAAGATTTATCAATTTTTAAAGTATTTAAAGGAAGTGATTGCAAATAACTTAAAGATGAATATCCTGTTCCAAAATCATCTAACGAAATTCTAAATCCTATAGATTTTATCTTTTTTAATTTTTCAATAGTTTCATCAATATTGTTGATAAAAACGCCTTCTGTAACTTCAATTTCTATAAAAGAAGGATTTATACAATTTTCGGATATTAATTGTTCTAATTCATAAAGAAAATCTTCTTGTTTTAGTTGAATTGGCGAAACGTTGATAGAAATAATTCCTGAAAAATTATATTTTTTCTGCCAAATTTTAAGAGTTTCTATTGCAGTTTTCATAACCCATTGTCCAATCGGGATAATAAGATTTGTTTCTTCCGCAAGAGGAATGAAATTTGAAGGTGCAACATCGCCCAAATCTTTATCGTGCCAACGAATTAAAGCTTCAAATCCTCGTAATTTTCCAGTTTTTATATCAAATTGAGGTTGATAAAATTGTCTAAAATTATTTTCGGCAATTGCTGTTGTCATTTTTGTTTGAAGAGTTAATCTTTGAATAAATTTTCGCTGCATGTTTATATCAAAATAATTGATTTGATTTTTTCCGTTTTCTTTTGAATGATGAAGTGCCATATTTGCAAAAGAGCAAAGTTCATCTTTTTGTTTTGTATGATAAGGAAAAACTGAAACTCCTCCAGAAATGTGAATTTCATTCATCTGAAACGCTTCAAAAATTGTATCTGTAATTGTAAGAATTGAATCAATAGAGTCGAAATTTGTAATTAAAATAGCAAATTCTTCATCATTAAAACGATAAATATTAATAGAATCTCTTTCAAAATATTTTAAAACATTGCTAGCTTTAGAAATAAATTTATCACTTTCGTATTGTTCTTGAGATTTATAAATATCTTTCATATCATCTAAGGAAAGAATACAAACTGCAAAATATTTATTTTCAATTTTAGAATCTTCATAAATAATTTCTAAATCATCAAAAAAGCAGTCTTTACAAGAAAGTCCTGTTAATGTGTCTTTTATAAAAGATTCTTTTAAATGCATTGTATAACTCATTTCTGTAGTTATATCTGTAAAAGAACAAATTATAAGATTTTTATCTAAACAATTTACGCTAAATTTGTACCAGGTTTCTGTGTCTGGAGAATAAAAAGTGTGATTTTTTACTTCTTGATTTGTTGCCGATTGTAGTAAAAATTTTTCCCAAGGCATTTGAGAAGGCAATTTATCTTTGAAATCAGAAAATTTTTCACCAATTTTAAAAAAATTGGGCGAAACTGCGGACATAGTTTTATTTTTGTAACAGATTTTAAAATCAACAGCAATATTGTTAGAATCTTTTATAATTTCTGCTATAAAAACCGAAGAAGGTAAATTATCTAAAATTTGTTTATAATTTGAAAACATACTACTTTTTTTATGATTTCACTATATTTAAAATAATAAAAATAGTCAAATTTTTCAAAAAATTTATTTACGGTTTTTATTAAACCTTAAATATAAAAAAAAAGATTGCCTTGAAAAAAAGCAATCTTTCTAAAGTTAGTTTTTAATCTCCAAATCTAATTGTCTGCCAGCGTTCATTGTATTTGTCTAAATCTTCACCAATATCGAATTTTAAAACACAAGGATCCATTTGCGAAGCATCATAGTGAGGAGTCGTTTTCATATATTGAGTTGCTTCTGGAATTATATAATTTGGAAAGCAGAAATAATCTAAAAATTTTGCGTAATTTTCTGGTTTATAAATATAATTTATGAATTCATTTGCTAAATCATAATGTTTTGAATCTTTTAAAATCATCATACTGTCTAAATAACAAGGACCGCCTTCTTTTGGAATAAAAAAGTCTATTGTTTCGTCCCATTTTTCTGCTGGAACTTCTCCAAAAACAACTTCTGCATATCCCTGGCAAACCCAAAAATCACCACTTGCAAAAGATTTTCCAAATCCTTCTGCATCAAATTTTACGAGATTTGGTTTCCATTTTTCATTTATCAATGTTGTTGCTTCGTCTAATTCTTTTTCATTTACAGAATTTACATCGTACCCAAGTTGAACAAGTGCATCTCCAAAAACTTCACGCATATCATCCATCATTGTTGCATGACCTGAAAGTCGTTTATCTGCAAATAAATTCCAAGATTTTTCATAATCCCAAGTAACTTTTGTTTTATTTACGCTAATTCCCGCTGCCCCTAAATAATAAGGAGCGGCATATTTCATTTGTGGGTCATAAGTTGTTTTTTCTAAAATTGCTGGATTTATATATTTTTTATTTGTAATTTTTGAAAGATCAAGTTCTCGAACTAAACCTTCTTCAATCATTATAGAAGCATAATCTTGTGAAGGAAAAACTATATCGTATCCTTTTGCTCCAGCTCTTAATTTTGAATACATTTCTTCGTTGGAAGCATAATTATCAACTTTTACAGTAACTCCAAAATCTTTTTCAAATTGAGCAATTACATCTTCTGGTGTGTAATAAGTCCAGTTGTACAAATACAATGTCTTGCCATCATCTTTTGTACAAGAGGCAAGACCCAAAATTGTAGATAATATGCAAACTACAAAAAAAATATTTTTGGAACTTTTTTTCATCAAAGTCCTCCAAGAAAAGTATAAAATTACCACAAAGGGCGTTTTTATTAAGTTTTTATAAAACAAATTATCTTGATGCTGCGAAAGATTTTAAACTTTTTCGTAAGATAATTGTTAAAAATACAATTACTAAAATTAGAACAAAAGATAATGCGTTAATTACAGGACTTACTCCAAAACGAATCATCGAATAAACATATAAAGGTAAAGTTGTACTTCCAGGACCGCTTACTAGTGATGTAATAACGTAATCTTCCATAGACATTGTTACACTCATCATAAATCCGCTCATAATGCCTGGAAAGATTGCAGGAATTATAACTTTGAAAAGTGTTTGAACCTCTGTTGCACCTAAATCATGACTTGCTTCTATGATAGAATAATCAAATTCATCAACTCTAGCACTTACCATAAGATAAACGAAAGGCAAGCAGAATGTTGTATGAGCGATAAAAATGGTGAAAAGTCCTAGTGGGATTTTTGTCCAGCTAAAGAAAACTAACATCGAAACACCCATAATTACTTCTGGTAAAACCATTGGCAAAAATCCAATTGTTTGAATGTAATTTCTGCCTTTAAATTTATACCAATTTATTCCGATTGCAGCAGCGGAACCTAAAATTGTTGCAACTGCCGAAGAAGAAAGTGCAACTATAACAGTATTTAATAACGCTTGCCAAAGTGGTTCTGAGTCAAGAATAAGTTTTTCATACCAAATAAAAGAAAATCCTGTAAAATTTGTGTCTTTTGATTCGTTGAATGAAAAAAAGATAACAACAAAAAGAGGAACAAATAAAAATAAAATTGTAAGATAAAGAACAAGATTTGAAAAACTAAAATGTTTATTATGTTTTTTCCATTGACGTTTTGCGTGTCTAGCATTTTCGCTGTTTTTTCTTTTTGCTGCGAAAAGTTTATATGGATTTTTTAGTGATTTTGAAATTCCCATTTTTATTTCCCAATTTCTACTTTTTTAAGACTTTCTGATAAAGAAGGCACATCGGACTCTTCTTTATTTGAAGATTTTTTAAGACTTGCTTCTTTTTTGTTGGAAGTAAGCATCCACAAAATTGCTAACATACTTATAAGAGTGATTATCATAGAGAAAGCTGAAGCTAAAGGCCAGTTTCTGACTTTTTGAACTTGATCAACAATAATATTTCCAAGCATGTAACTGTCTTTTCCTCCAACTAATTGTGGAACGGTATAAGTTCCAAAAATTGGTATAAAAGTAAAGATTAATGCAGAAATGATTCCACTTTTTATTCCTGGAAGAAGGATTTTGAACATAGAAGTTGGTTTATTTGCTCCTAAATCTCTAGCGGCTTCTAAAAGACTAAAGTCAAAACGATCAACAGAAGTAAAAATTGGGAGAATTGCATAAGGAAGATACATATAAACGCTTACAAGAACAACAGCTCCTTGTGTATACATAAATTTTGCAGGTTTATAAACATCTTCGGGATTTCCAAATCCGAGTTTGTGAAAAAGCGTAAAAAATAATCTTCCAATATTGTTAACAATTCCATTATCGCCAAGAATTGTCATCCAGGCAAAAATACGGATAAGACTATTTGTGAGAAAAGGAATAATCACCAAAATTAAAAAAATGTTTTGATATTTACTTCTTGCCATTGCATATCCGCAGGGAAGTGCAACAATAATTGTTATTGCGGTGGAAAGAGTTGTAATCCAAAGTGTTCTTAAAAAGATTTTTCCATAATTTGCACTAAAAATTTGTTGATACGCTTTTAAAGTGAATTCACTAATTACTCCACCATGAACATCTCTTTTCATAAATGAATAACAAACGATGATTGCAAGTGGAATTATAAAGAAAATTGTAAACCACAAACCCATTGGCCAAGCGTAAAAAGGTCCTGGATTTGCTTTTTTTATTTTTTTTTCTAATTTCATTAATAAGTCCTATAAAATCAAAAACTATTTGTTAATATCTTCAACAATATAGCCATCATTTGCTGACCAAGAAATATAAACAGTATCTTTCCAAGCAATTTCTGGACCATCATCAAGATAATTTGTATGCTGCTTAAAAACTTTTACAATTGTTCCATTTTCAAGTTTTACATAAAATTTTGATTGAAATCCTGTATAAACAGGTTCTTCTACAACGCCTTTAAATACATTTATATCTAAACGTCCATTCACATTTGGAATATCTGTTGTAATGCGAATTTTTTCTGGGCGAATTGTAAAAGCAACTTTTTGTCCAGGTGCAGTTGGTTCAAAGTCTGTAACCATAATATTTTTATCAGCTTCTTTTGTCGCTTGAGTGTCACCAGGAAGAGGAGTTTGAATTCCTAACGCTGGTGTATTTAAAGTTACATTATATTCTGTTCCATTTTTTCCTTCATAAGGAGAACAATCTACAACTGTAGATTCAAAAAGATTTGTTTCTCCAATAAATTGAGCTACAAACTGAGTTGCTGGATTTTCATAAATTTCAAAAGGAGTTCCAACTTGGAGAACGTGTCCGCTATTCATAACTGCAATTCTGTCAGAAACGGCTAAAGCTTCACTCTGGTCGTGAGTTACATAAATAAAAGTAATTCCAATTTTATCGTGAAGAGCATCTAAATCTAAAAGAAGATTTGCACGAAGTTTTGCATCTAAAGCGGAAAGTGGTTCATCTAACAGTAAAACTTTTGGTTCGTTTATCAACGCACGAGCGATTGCAACTCTTTGTTTTTGTCCGCCAGAAAGTTGATTTGGTTTTTTATAAATGTGTTGATCAAGCTGAACAAGATGAACATATTGTTTTACCTTTTTATCAATTTCGTCTTTTGGCAATTTTCTTAATTTTAAAGGAAAAGCAATATTATCATAAACTGAAAGATGTGGAAAAAGAGCATAAGTTTGAAAAACTGTATTAGAATGTCTTTTATTTGGAGGAAGTGGAATGATATTTTTATCATCAAAAAGAACAACTCCATCATCAGGATATTCAAATCCTGCAATAATTCTTAAAAGAGTTGTCTTTCCACAACCTGAAGGTCCAAGCAAAGAGAAAAATTCTCCTGGCTGAATTGTAAAGTTGATGTCATCCAAAGCAACAAAGTCGCCAAATCTTTTGGATACATGATCAATGGTAACCTGACTTGCTTTCATTCAAGTAACCTCAATCTAAAAAATGATAAGTTCCGCATACGCAGAACAAAAAGCACTTCCAAAAACTTAGCAATTCGCTTAAGGCTAGGGTCGTTTTTTTCTGTCTATTCGATAAAATGCAACATATTATAAAAAGTGTCAAGAAAAAAAAGTAATTAATTTTACGTATTTTTTTATATATATTGAATGGGTGTTTTTCTGCCGATATAATATTTACTGTGGAAAAAAAAATTGATTACGGTGCATTTGAAAAATACAAAATAACTCAAAAATCTGAACATCTTGAAAATTTAGAAGAAGTTCTGCCTTTTGAAACAACAGAACATCTGCAATTTCAAGATAAAATAAAACGATTAGAAAAAATTCAAGAAAAACGACATCAATTACAACAATTTCAAATTGAACAAAAAAGAAATCGTATAAAAAATATCAAACTCGCAAAAGCAAATTTATCCAAAAAAGAAAGTCTTGAAAAGTCTGAAAATATTGAAGAGCCTGAAAAAATAGAAGATGTGATTTTTGATTGGGAAGTTCCTTTTATGGACGATTTTATTGAGAAAAAAACTACAAAATCACAGAAATGTTCAAAAAAAACGTTTTAAAATCAGAAAAATTAAAATAAAAAACCCTAATTTTATCTTTTGAAAAAATATAAAATCATCTTTTCTTAAAAATTAGGGTTTATCTTATAAAATTAATCTTTCATAGATTTATATATATCAAATTTTTTAGCAACTTCTTCATTTTGTTTTGTACAGAGAGAAACTACAATTGTTACTACAAGACAAACTAAAAATGCTGGAAGAATTTCGTAAATATCAAAAATTCCACCATGAAGATAATGCCAGACAACATCAGTAATTCCACCAGAAATTAAACCTGCAATTGCTCCTTGAACTGTTGTGCGTTTCCAATAAAGTGCTAAAAGAATTAAAGGTCCAAAAGTGCCACCAAATCCCGACCAGGCAAAAGAAACTAATCCAAAAATAGAAGATTCTGGATTTAAAGAAAGAAGTAATCCAACAACAGCAATTAAAACAACGCTTAAACGACTTACTAAAAGTACAGTTTTATCTGAAGCATCCTTTTTTATAAGACCTTTGAAAATATCTTGTCCAATTGCTGATGAAGCAGAAAGGAGCTGTGAGTCTGCTGTAGACATTGACGCTGCGAGAATTGCACATAAAAATAATCCTGCAATAAATGCTGGGAACATCAATTTCATTGTTTCACTGAAAACTGCTTCTTGTGTACCAATTCCTAAAACGTTTACACCTTCAATTGCAACTTCAGAAGGATTTGCACCTAAAAGAATTCCATGATTTAAAAGATAAGCTGTTCCTAAAGTTCCAATAAGGAATGTTCCAATGTAAGAAATTATCATCCACAACATTCCAACTTTACGAGCGGTTTTTATTTCTTTATTTGAACGGATTCCCATAAATCTTACAATAATATGAGGCATTCCAAAATATCCTAAACACCAGGAAAAAGCTGAAATTGCTTTCATTGGTGAATAAAATTTATTATCTTCAAAATTTTTCATAATGCCTTTTCCAAATTCTCCAGAAACGGCTCTGTTTGTAAAATCGTTTACTTGGTCGATTGCATTTGATGGACCTCCAAGAGCAATTACAATTACAAGTGCAGAAACAACAAAAGCAACAAAAATTAATGTTCCTTGAATAAAATCTGTTGTACAAACTGCTTTATATCCGCCAAGAATTGTGTAAGAAAGAATAATTGCAAATCCTATAAAAAGACCAATTTCCCATTTTAAGCCAAAAACAGAATTAAATAATTTTGCACAAGCAACAAAACCAGAAGCAGTGTAGATTGTAAAAAATAAAACGATAAAAAATACAGAAACTATTGTAAGAATATGAGTTTTATCTTGAAATCTATTTGTAAGAAATTCTGGAATTGTGATTGAGTCATCAAAAGCAATGGAACATTTTCTTAAATTTTTAGCAATAAATACCCAGGCAAGATATGTTCCTACAATAAGACCTAAAGCTGTCCAAAAAGTTTCTTTAAATCCACCAAGATAGCATAAACCGGGAAGTCCCATTAAAAGCCATGCTGAAGAGTCTGATGCTTCTGCAGAAAGAGCAGTTACCCAAGGACCAAGTTTTCTTCCACCTAAAAAAAAGTCGGATGCTGTGTCATTACCTTTTGCACTTCTTAGTCCTACTACAATCATAAGTCCAAGATATAAAATAAAGGCAATCATCATTGCAATCATTTTTGCTGTCATTAAATTCTCCTGAAAAATTATTTTCAAATATCTTTGCATAACTATACATTTTTTCTGTATAAAAATACAGTGCTTTTTTAGAATAAAGGCTTGTTTATAAAATTTTATTGGAAATCCGACGAAAGTTTATTATATTTAAAATAAATTTCTTTATTTTTTATGGAGCAAATATGTCAGAATGTAATCACAATTGTAATTCTTGTGGGCAATCTTGTGAAAAAAGAGATTTACACGCAAATTTAAGAGCTGGAAGCAGTGTAAAAAAAGTAATTGGAATTGTTAGTGGCAAAGGTGGAGTTGGAAAATCTTTAGTAACATCACTTTTGGCAAGTAAAGTAAATAAAGATGGTTTTCGTACTGCTATTTTAGATGCAGATATTACAGGTCCTTCAATTCCAGAAAGTTTTGGTGTTGGAGATGTTAGGGCAGAAGCAATAGAAAATGAAGATGCTTTAAGACCTGTTGTTTCTGATTCTGGAATTCAACTGATGTCTATGAATTTTCTTTTGCAAAATGAAAACGATCCTGTAATTTGGCGAGGACCAGTTATTTCTGGAGCAGTAAAACAGTTTTGGACTGATGTCGTTTGGAAAGATGTTGATTTTATGTTTGTAGATATGCCTCCTGGAACTGGAGATGTTCCTCTTACAGTTTTTCAATCACTTCCAGTTGATGGAATTATTGTAGTTTCTTCTCCACAGCAACTTGTTCGAGTAATTGTTGAAAAAGCAGTAAACATGGCAAATATGATGAATATTCCGATTCTTGGAATTGTAGAAAATATGAGTTATGTAAAATGTCCTGACTGCGGAAAACAAATTACAGTTTTTGGTAAATCAAACATCGATGAAATTGCAAAGAATTTCAATCTTCCAGTTCTCGCTCGTCTTCCAATGGAAGAATCAACAAGTCGTGCTGTAGATGCTGGTGATGTAGAAAGCATTGAAATGCCAGAAATAAATGAAGTTGCAAAAGTTGTAGAAAAATTATTGAAATAGATATAAAATTCTATAATTATGAATGAAAATAAAGACAACAAAAGCAATGGACTGTCTAGTGAATTGGCAGAAGAAAATATCAAAGAATTATGCCATCTCATAAATAAAATTGATGATGATAAATTTTTGTATGATTTTTTCAACTGCCTTTTTACAAAAACAGAATTAAAAGAATTTGCTAGTCGCTGGATTTTAGTAAAGAAAATTGATGAAGGCGTAACTCAAAGAGAAATTGCAAAACAATATAATATGTCATTGTGTAAAATTACAAGAGGTTCAAAAGAATTAAGAAAAGACGAAAGTGCATTCAAAAAAGCTTTAGAACTTCTAAAATCAGAAATAAATTAGATTTTTTCTTATGATTTAAAACTTTATCTAAACTCAATTTCATATTTTTCCGATTAAAAAATTATAAAATTGTTTTTTTTAGAATTTTTTGGAGAAATTATGAATAAAAAGATATTTTTTTTGTGTTTAGTTTGTTTTACTTTTTTTGCTTGTAAATCTACAAAAACTCTTACGCCTCACGAAATGATAAAAGAAAATAAAATTGATGAAGCAAAAAGTCAATTTATGATGCCAAGCGATATAAATTCTGTAGATGAAAACGGAAATACAGTTTTGCATCTTGCAGCACAAATAAATGATCCAGATTTATGTACTTTTTTTATTATAAAAGGTGCAGATACAGAACTTAAAAATAATAACAGTGATACCGCTCTTCATATTGCTATAAAAAACAATAGTTTTGAAGCTGCAGAAGCAATCTTAAAAATGGATTGTAAAAGTCTTTTCGCTCGCGACGCAAACGGACTTACTGCGTTAGATTTAGGTTTAGAAACAGATTCTTCTTATTATGATATATTTATTAATAAGAAATCAGGTGAACTTGTTGATGAAAAAGGACAAACAATCGTTCATTATTTTGTAAATTCTAAAAACTTAAAAGGTATTCAACTCTGTATAGAAAAGTTTCTTCCAATTTCAATTGCTGATAACGATGGAAATACTCCTTTAGATTTAGCTTTTAAAAATTGTGATGATGATGAAATTTCTGTTCAAATTGCTGCGGCTTTAATTTTAGGCGGTGCAGATGAAGTTGATACAAATTTCTCTTATTTTCAAGAAGCAGTTTCTTCAAGAAATTATAGTATGCGTTTTACAGATGGACAAACTCCTTTACATTTTGCAATCATAAACAATCATATTGCAATTGCAAAATTCCTTTTAGAAAACGATGCCTCTACACAAGCTCAAGACAGTACTGGAGCGACTCCTTTGCATGAAGCAATCCGATATGGAAGAACAGAAATTGCAAAATTATTATTATCTGCAGGTGCAAATGTAAACGCAACTGATAATCTTGGAAAAACACCAATTATGATGATTATGCCAAAAGACAAAGTTCGTGAACTTTATGTACTTCTTATTTCTTATAAAGCTGATTTAACTCAAAAAGATATGTACGGAGATTCAGTTTTACATATTGCTACTATGATGAAAGTTAATATTGATGAACTTTCTATACTTATAAATAATGGTGCTGATGTAAATGCTCGAAACAAATACGGTGTAACCCCTCTTTTAATTGCCGTTCAATCAGATGATTTAAAAACTGTAAAACTTCTTACATCCGCTGGTGCAGACATTCACACAAAAGATACTTATGGAAAATCTCCTTTAAGCATGGCTTTCGCTGGTTCTAGCGAATTGTTTGAAGCGGTTATTAATTCTAAAAATGCAACATCACAAGATTCAGATGGAAACACACCATTGCATATTGCTCTTTTAAATTCCGCTCCAATTGCAAAAATTATGTATATTATTGGACTAACTTCAGATGTTGATATAAGAAATATGGATGGCGATTCTGCGTTATATATTGCAGCAAAAAATAATATGAAAGAAGTTGGAGAACTCATCCTTGCTAAAAATGCAGACATTTTTGCTTCAAACAAACAAAACGACTCTCCTTTACGAGTTGCTCTAAGAAGTCCAGTTGTTCAAGATTGGCTTATAACTTCAAAAACAATAAAAGCAACAGATGGCAGCGGAAATTCAGTTTTACATTATGCAGCAGAATGGGAATATGCAGATGCAATCAATTCTCTTCTTACAAAAGGAGCAGATATTCACGCAAAAAATGCAAACGGAGAAACTCCTTTATTCAATGCGGCAAAATCAAATTCACCAGATATTATACAAGTTATAGTTAATGGCGGAGGAGAAGTGCAGGCAAGAGATAATCTTGGTTCAACAGCAATTCATGCAGCTGTAAGATGGGATGCAGATAAATCAATTTCTAAATTGGTTTCTTTAGGAATAAATATAAATTCTCAAAATTTATCAGGAAAATCACCGTTAGCAGAAGCAGTAAGTTCTGGAAAATATGATATTTCTAAACAACTTATTTTACTTGGTGCAGACACAAATTCTTGCGATACAGAAGGCGTTACAATTCTTATGAATGCAATCCGTGATAGAAATCTTGCTAGCGTAAAACTTTTATTGGAAAATGGTGCAAATCCTAATATGCAGGATATTTATGGAAGAAATTCTTATCACATTGCGGCACAAATGCAAAATAAAGATATAATAAAACTTATTCGCCAAGCGGGAGGAAATCCTCTTTCTCGCGATAAAAACGGAAACACGCCATTTTCACTTGTTTTAAAACTTGATAATTCAATTATAAAAGAAGTCCTTGGTGATAACACAAATATTACAGATAGTGATGGAAATACTCCAATTCATATAGTTGTAAAAGAATCTTCTTCAAATGATAAACTTTTAAATTATTTAATCGAATGTGGATATCCAATTGATACAAGAAATTCAGATGGTTATACAGCATTAAATTATGCAATTGAAAAAAATAATACAAAAATGGCATTGGTTCTTCTTGAAAAAGGAGCAAATCCGTTCCAAATGATAGATAAAAAAGGAACAAACGGAGTTACAATCGCTTTAAAAAACAAAAATAAAACAATGCTTTTAAATATTGTAAAATATGCAGGAAAAATGACAGATGTTCAAGGAAATACAATTCTCCATTATGCAGCAAAATCAAGTACTTATGATGTTGTAAAAACTTTAATTTCTTATGGATTGGATAAAAATGTCAAAAATATTGCAGGCGACACTCCTTATGATATTGCAATTCGTTGGAAACATTCAAATATTGCAGCACTTTTAAAAGAACCTCTTGCAAAATAGTTTTTTTCAGGTAGTTTTGATAAAATCAAGCTGCCTGAAAACTAGAACTAATTTTCTTTGCAAGCTGGACAAAATCCCCAAATATAAGTTTGAATTTTTTTTATTTTATATTTTTCTGGAAGTTTTGGATGTGAATTTTGTGTTTGTGAAATATCATAAATATTTCCGCAATTTTCACATTTAAAATGAATATGTTGAGTTGTATTTGCATCAAAACGAAGTTTATCATCTTCTATTTTTACTGATTGAACTATATTTTTTTCTTCAAAAAGTTTTAATGTGTTATAAACTGTTGTTTTTGAAAGCGTTGCGTAAATTGGTGATAATTCTGAATAAATTTTTTCTATATCTGGGTGAATTGGATTTTCATACAAATATGAATAAATTGCTACTCTTTGAACAGAAGGTCTTATTCCTGCATCAGATAAAATCTTGCTATAATTTATATTTTCTGCTGACATGAAAATTTGTTTCCTTTATAATTTTGTAATGATTATAATAATGTAAAAAGTATAATTTTTCAATAAATATATATTTATTTTTACAAAAGATGTAAAACATTATATAATAAACAACGTATTGTTTACATAAAATAGGAGTTCATTAATGAAAAAAGATTCTGTAAAATTCAAAAACAAAATTAGTGTTCGATTCGGCATTCTTATAAGTGTTGAAATTATCGCTTTGTGTTTTGCAATGACTTTTTCGGTTACAAAAACAATAAAAAATCAGTTTGCTGATACTGTTTATTCTTTAACAGAAGACATTGTAAATGGCAGAGCGGATGAAATCACAAACTGGATAGAAAATTATAAAAATGATTTAAAAGTTTATTCTGGTGCAGAAATTAATAAAACTGGAGATGATGAACAGGTTATCTCCTGGTTAAAAACTAGAACAGATTTACGAAATGAAGATTATGATTATATGTTCTATTGTGCAAAAGATGGAACTTCTTATCGTGATACAGGAATTGTTGGTGGAAAAGGTGCTTTAAAAGACCGTGATTATTACAAAGCATTTATCTTACAAAATAAAGATATTTTTGTTGGAGATATGGTTCTTTCAAAAACTTCTGGTCAATATGTAATTCCTATTGGAAGAGCAGCTAAAAATGAAGATGGAAAAACTTTCGGTTTTTATATTGGAATGTTAGGATTTCAGGCTTTTTCAGATAAACTTACTACATTTCAAATTGGAAAAACAGGATATTTCTTTTTAGTTGATAGATATGGTCGGATTATTGCTCATCCAGATAGTTCAAAATTTCTTACAAATTTAGACACTCAATCTGACCTTTACAAAGCAGTTGTTTCAAGAGCAGAAACTAATTTTAATACTAAAAATACATCAGAAATTTATCATTATACAGTTGTTCCTGTAAAAAATACTGACTGGACTTTATGTATGGCAATTGCTGATAAAGAAATTCAAGCGTCTGTAATGGATTCTCGCAGATCTATGGCAATCTGGTCATTTGTTATGATGATTTTAGTTATTGTAATTCTCTTTACTTGTATAAATGGAATTTTGGGAAAATTAAAAAGTGTTAATAATCTTGTTGAGAATCTTTCTGAAGGAGATGTCGATTTATCTGTTCAGCTTAAAAACAAATCTCAAGATGAAATTGGAATACTTATTACTTCTGTAAATAAATTCTTATCAAAATTCTGTTCAATTATGAAAACAATAAAATCGTCAGAATCTAATTTGGAAGATGCTGGCGGAGTTCTTACAAATGAAATTTCTAATACAACATCAACAATTGACCAAATGGCTACAAATATTCGTCTTGTAAATGGTCAAGTTCAAGAACAAGTTGTTACTGTAGACAGTTCTGCTTCTGCGGTAGAAGAAATCACCAAAAATATAGAATCTTTAGACAAAATGATTCAAACTCAAGCGTCAAGCGTAACTCAAGCTTCCGCTGCAGTTGAAGAAATGATTGGAAATATTGGTGCAGTTGATAAATCTGTTATGAAAATGTCAGAAGAATTTAAAATACTTGAAAATGATGCAAAAAATGGTATTGAAAAAAATGATTCTGTAAATAGTTTAATTCAAAAAATTGCAGAACAATCAACTTCAATGGCAGATGCAAACACAATCATTCAAAATATTGCAGAACAAACAAATCTTTTAGCTATGAATGCTGCAATTGAAGCCGCTCATGCTGGCGAAGCTGGAAAAGGATTCTCCGTTGTCGCAGATGAAATTCGAAAACTTGCAGAAACTTCTTCTGAACAATCAACAAAAATTAGAAATGAACTTTCAAATATTCAAGATGGCATTTCTCAGGCGGTAGAAGCATCTTCAGAATCAGAAAAATCTTTCCATAATGTTTCTAGTTTAATTTCTTCAACAGGCGTTCTTGTTTCTCAAATTCGTTCTGCAATGGAAGAACAGCAATCAGGTTCACAGCAAATTCTTGAAGCTTTACAAGCAATGAATGATAGTACATCTGAAGTTCGTGGTGCTGGAAATGAAATGAACAAAGGTGGCCAACTTATTATGACTGATGTTTCAAAACTTCGGGAATCTATGAATAATATTCAAAATGCTGTTGGCGAAATTACAAGTGGAACAGATTATCTAAATGAATCTTCAAATAAACTTAAAAATATTTCAGATGCTCTTCAAAAATCTATTGAAGATATTGGAAATAATGTACATCGTTTTAAGGTTTAATAAATTTTGGAGTTTTTATGTCTGATTTGAGTGATTTTCTAAAATGGAGAGGCGATTTAACTTTTGAGCAATCACCTTTCAATAAATTAGATGCAGCATTATTAGCTCACATGAGTTATAATATTTTTGATGATTTAGTTTCAGAAGATTTCTCTCATCAGATAACTTTAGAAGAACTTGCAAAAAGATTTAAACAAACTGAAGATTATGAACAGAGAAAAACTATTGGAGCAATGATAAATGATAAAACTTCATCAGTTTTTGAACTTACCGCTTCAACTCAAAGATATAAAAATGTAAAAATCTGTGGATATAAAATAATTTTAAGCGAAGAAAAAGAAGAACAATTTGCAGCAATGACTTTCGTTATTGGTAAGTTAAATGTAATTTCAATACGAGGAACTGATGATAGTTTTATTGGCTGGAAAGAAGATTTTAATCTTGCTTATAAAGATGAAATTGCTTCTAAAAAAGATGCACTTATTTATTTTGAAGAAGCAATAAAATGTCTAAAAGGAAGTTTTATTTTTACTGGTCATTCAAAAGGTGCTCATGTTGCAATAAATACAGCTGTAAATTGTCTTCCTCGTTATCAGAAAAAAATAGATGCTGTTTTTAATTTTGACGGACCTGGTTTTCACGATTATTTTTATGAAAAAACTGAATATAAAAAAATCGAAAATAAAATTTATTCTTATTATCCAGGTTGTTCTATTGTTGGAATGATTTTTGAACATCCAAAAAATTATAAAATAGTAAAAAGTGATGCTGTCGGAATAAATCAACATGATCCATTGAATTGGCAAATTCTAGGAAATGATTTTATTTACGAAAAAGATTTTCAATCAGAAAGTAAATTTTTTTATAAAGCTATAAACGATTGGGCTGCAAGAATGGATGTTGAGTTGCGGGAACGTTTTGTAAAGGCATTTTTCGGTGTTTTAGACGCTTCTGGTTGTAAAACAAATTTGGAACTTCAAAAAAATCTTTTAAAATCATCAGCAAAAATGTTACAAAAATATTCCTCTTATGATAAAGAAACAAAATCACAAATTCATAAATGTACTAGAGTATTAAAACAAGCTGTAATAGAAGATTTACCAATGTTACGATTCTTTACAAATCAAAAATAAATTGCGAATACGAATTTTTAGGAATATAATAAAAGTATGAGTGATAAAACAATTGTTACAAGTAGTCCTGTTGGACAGCATTTAGATGCTATTGGGGAATCAAAACCAGCGTCGTATTTAATGTTTAATAATAAACGCATTAATTTGGTTGCAAAAATTACTATTGGGCGAGAATCTGATAATAATATCGTTGTTGATAATAAACTTGCAAGTCGTCATCATGCTCTAATTCAAAAAATAAAAGATGTTTATTTTTTAAAAGATTTAGACAGCACAAATGGAACTTGGTTAAATGGTGCAAAAATTCCTGTCGATAAATATGTAAAACTTCAGCCAGGTGATAAAATCACAATTGGTAATATGAGTTTAGTGATTATATAATTTTTAATGCAGAAAAAACTAAAAGAAATAGAAAATATTTTACAAAATAAAGAATTACCTTCTCACGATTATGTTTTTGATTTAACTTCAAATGCATCTGAAATTTTGGAAAATGAATCATCAATTTATCGACCTTTAGATAAAAATAATAATCCTGGCAGTTTGTTAGATTTTTTGGAAGATGCTCTTCCAATGGTTGTAATTCCAGACATTCACGCAAGACCTTTTTTTATAAAAAATATTTTAGAATGTGTTCTGCCAAATGATTTTATTCTTTCTACAAAAAAAACATATACAATTTTCGAAGCACTTTCAAAAGGTTATATTCGTTTAGTTTGTGTCGGAGATGCACTTCACACAGAATATTTTACAAAAGAAAGATGGTTAAACGCTTGGGAAGAATTTAGAATTGGAATTTATACAGGTCCTTCTATGACAAAAGAAATGCTTTCTGGAATGAATACAATTTGTGCGTTGATGAAAATAAAAGAATTTTTTCCAAATAATTTTCATTTTTTAAAAGGAAATCATGAAAATATTATGAATCGTACTGGTGATGGTGATTTTTCTTTTATGAAATATGCAAATGAAGGTTTTATGGTTCGTGAATTTATTCATGAATTTTATGGAGATGATATTCTTTATCTTCTTTCTTGTGTAGAAAATGCAATGCCTTTAGTTTTGATTAGTAAAAATTGTGTAATTTCTCATGCAGAACCAAGAAAAGCTTATACAAAAGAACAAATTATAAATGCTAGATGTGATGGAAATATTGTTGCAGATTTTACTTGGACAGCAAATGATGAAGCTGAAAATGGAAGTGTAAAAAAAATTATAAAATCTCTAAATCCTTCTGCAAAAATAGAAGATTATATTTATCTTGCGGGACATAGAACAGTAAAAGATGATTTTGCTTTAAGGCAAAATGGACTTCTTGTTCAAATTCATAATCCGAAAAATCAAAATGTTTTTCTTATTTACAAAGATAGGAAATTTAATCCAAAAACTGATATTTTAACAACAAATAAAATGGAGAAATCTTATGAATACTGAAATTCCAGAAATGATTGGTAAATACAAAGTTATAAGTCTGATTGCCCAAGGTGGAATGGGTGCAGTTTATAAAGCAATTCATCCTTCATTAAAACGTTATGTTGTTATAAAAAAAATGATTGGAAAAAATAAATCTGGAAATGCAGAACGTTTTAAAAAAGAAGCACAAATTCTTTTGGATTTACAAAGTCCTTACATCGTTCATCTTTTTGACTATTTTACCGAAGGTAGTTTTCGTTATATGGTTGAAGAATTAGTTGATGGAATGGCTTTAGACAAACTTATAAAACGTCAATATTCTTTGCCAGTTCCTTTAGCAATGTTGATAATGCAGGATTCTTGTTATGCTTTAAAATATGCTCATTCAAAAGATATTGTTCACAGAGATATAAAACCTGGAAATATTTTGATTTCAAAACGTGGAGAAATAAAATTAGCAGATTTTGGAATTGCATCAGATTCTCAAGATGAAGAATTGACAAAATCTACAGTTGCTTTAGGAACACCAGCGTATATGCCTCCAGAACAATTCGAAAATAGTTCAAAAGTTGATTCTCGTGCAGACATTTATGCTTTAGGAATTATGCTTTATGAAATGGTAACTGGGACAAAACCTTATTCTGGAGATTTTACAACAGAAAATCTTAAAATTATAAAATCTGGAAAATATATTCGTCCTCGAAAAATAGATAAAACAATTCCAAAAGAAATAGAAAAACTCATTCATAAAATGATTCGTCCAAAAGCAAAATCTCGTTTTCAGTCTGTTGAACAAGTTTTGCGAAAAGTAAAAAAATTCTTAAAACATTATGACACGCACGAAATTAGAGTTCAACTTGCAAAATCTGTGATTTCCTTAAAACCTTATGATTTTGTAAATCTTCAACCAAAAGATAAACGTTCTAGATTTGTAAAAAAAATCATTTTAAGTGTTGCTGCATTTTTTGTGATTTGTGCTTTTGCCTGGAAAAGTGGATTTATTTATAATTTTATGCTTCATCCCTGGTTTAAACCTGTGAGTTTTGAAGTGATAATGCCTCGTTCTTCATTTAATAAAATGGATCTTCCAATGAAAATCACTTTTTACGAAAATGATAATAAAGAAATTCCTGAAGTAAAAAATTCATCTCGCAATTTTAATGTAAAAGGAACAAAACTTTATGAAAAAATTTATACAAATGGTGTTTCTCTTGAACATGACAGACCTACAGCATTGAATAAAACTTATACAATGTTTCCAGTTTGGCTAAAAAAAGGTGATTATCGGGCAAAACTTGTAGTTGGACCTTATGTTTGGTGGAATAGTTTTACAGTTGGAGATGAACCTTTCATCTATACTTGCGATTTTCTAAAAAATATGAAACGACCTTTAAATATAAATGCTTTTGCATACGATTCTTCAACAATGGAAAATATAACAGAAAATACGAATTTTCAAATAAATTATAAAAATCATTGGGTTAGTTTAAATGAAATTGAAAATAATGAATTAGAATCTGGAAGTGTTTGGAAAATAAAAGCAAGTGCAGAAGGTTATGAAGATGAAATTTTTTCTTTACTTATAGATTGGTATCAAGATCAACTTTTTGTTTCTGCTTCTTTAAAGAAAATAGAAGATTAATTTTTTCAAATGTTTTATTTGATTTTATAGTTTTTCATTATTATATTTAACTTTATGAGTAGTAATGATATTGTAAATTCAATTGTGCCTTCAGAACAGGCTTTACCAGAAAAATTAACTATAATTCCATTGCAAGGAAGACCCATTTTTCCTGGAATTTTTACACCACTTATGATAAATGCAGTTGATGATGTAAAAATAGTGGAAGAATCTTACGAAAAAGATGGATTTATAGGAATTTGTCTTTTAAAAAATGATGTGGAAAATCCTACTCTAAATGATGTTTTTAAAGTAGGAACTGTCGCAAGAATTATAAAAAAAGTAAATCTCCCTGATGGTGGAATAAATATTTTTATTTCAACTGTAAAACGTTTTAAAATCACAAAGGCAATCAGTAATTCAAATCCAATGGTAGCTTTTGTAAATTATCTTGAAGAAGAAGAAAGTGATACTTTTGAAGTAAAAGCTTTAACTAGAGCGTTAATCAGCGAAATGAAAGAAGTTAGCGAAAATAATCCTATGTTTTCCGAAGAAATGCGTCTAAATATGGTAAATATAGACAATCCAGGAAAAATTGCCGATTTTATCGCTTCTATTTTAAATATTGATAAAAATGATCAACAAAAAATTTTGGAAACAACAAATGTTCATCAACGAATGGAACAAGTTTTAGTTTTTATAAAGCGAGAACAAGAACTTTTAAGAGTTCAGAAAAAAATCCAGAATGATATAAATAATAAAGTTGAAAAAAATCAGCGGGAATATTTTTTGCGAGAAGAGTTAAAATCTATTCAAAATGAACTTGGTGAAAATGCGGATGGACTTGCAACTGATTATCAAAAATTTAAACAAAAAATAGACGAATTAAAATTTGAAGGTGAAATAAAAGAAACTGTAGAAAGTGAACTTGCAAAATTCAATCTTATGGATCCAAATTCCGGAGAATATATTGGAACCAGAAATTTTTTGGAATTGGTTACACAACTTCCTTGGAAAGATAGCGAAGAAACAGAAATTGATTTATTAAAAGCAAAATCTATTTTGGATGCAGATCATTATGGACTTGATGATGTAAAAAAACGAATTATTGAATATCTTGCTGTTAGAAAAATGAAACATGACAAAAAAGGTTCAATTTTAATTTTAGTTGGACCTCCTGGAGTTGGAAAAACTAGTATTGGAAAATCTATAGCAAAAGCGTTGAATAAACCGTTTTATCGTTTTAGCGTTGGCGGAATGCATGATGAAAGCGAAATAAAAGGGCACAGACGAACTTATATTGGAGCAATGCCTGGAAAAATCATACAAGGATTAAAAATTGCAAAAAATAATTCCGCAGTTTTTATGATTGATGAAGTTGATAAAATGAATGCAAGTGCTCAAGGAGATCCTTCTGCCGCGTTGTTAGAAGTTTTAGACCCTGAACAAAATGTAAATTTTCGCGATAATTATTTGGATTTGCCTTTTGATGTTTCTAAAGTTCTTTTTATTCTTACTGCAAATTCTTTAGAAACAATTCCAAATCCTCTTTTAGATAGAGCCGAAATCATTCAACTTTCTGGTTATATTGACCAGGAAAAACTTGAAATTGCAAAAAAATATCTTATTCCAAAAAATCTTGCAAAAAATGGATTAAAAAAGAATCAAGTAAAATACACAAAACTTGCATTGCAAAAAATTGCTGAAGAATATGCCCGTGAATCTGGAGTTCGTAATTATGAACGCCAACTTGATAAAATTCATCGAAAAATTGTTACAGAATTAATTACAAATGCTGAACTTTCTAAATCTGAGGTTGATGTAAAATCTCAAATTACAATTGATGCTCCAGATTTGTATAAATATCTTGGAAAACCGGATTTTGATGAAAGTCAAATCAAAGTTGCAAATGTTCCTGGAACTGCAATCGGACTTGCCTGGACGAGTATGGGTGGCGATACTCTTTTAATTGAAGCATCTAGTTTTAAGGGAAAAGGTGGATTAGTTCTTACAGGTCAAATGGGTGATGTAATGAAAGAATCTACACAAATCGCTTTTAATTGGGTTAGAAAATTTGCAATTGAGAAAAAAATAAAAAAAGCAGAATGGTTTGAAGATAATATTGTGCATCTTCATATTCCTGAAGGAGCGACTCCAAAAGATGGTCCAAGTGCAGGAATTACAATGGCTACAACATTTTTGTCTTTATTAAAAGGAAAAGTGATAAAGAAAAATCTTGCAATGACAGGTGAACTTTCTTTAACAGGACAAGTTCTTCCAATTGGTGGATTGCGAGAAAAAACTGTTGCCGCAAAAAGAAATAAAATCAAAACAATCATTATTCCAAAAGCAAATGAACGTGATTTAGAAGAAATTCCTGACAATGTAAAAAATGGAATTACTTTTATTCCAGTTACAAAAGTTCAGGAAGTTATGAATTTTGCACTTGGAATAAAATAGTTCTGAAAAATTTTAATTTTGTAAAACTTCAACGACCTTATTGTAATCGATTTTTTTTGTAAAATCACTTTCATAAAGTCCGCAATAAGGTCCATTCATTTTGTAGCCATAACTAGTTGGAGCTGCATTTGGATCATTTACAAGTCCCCAAATAGAAACAACTTTTAATGGTGAATTTGTGCTAGTATTTACAGATTTTAGCATTTTGAAAAAGTTTGCATAAAAATCAGCATGAGCAATTTGAGCTTTTGAATCGTTTTTGTAATTTCGTAAAGCAAGTTCTGTAAGTTGAACTTCTACATCAAGTGTATTTGCAAATTTGGTGATTGCATTTTTTACAAGATTAATATCACTATTTCTCATACAGCCTTCTTGTTTTCCATATCCACCGATGTATCCTTGCATTCCAACTCCATCACAAAGTTTTTCATCTTTATTTATGCTTTTTACAAGATTTATGATTGCATTTGTTTTATCATTATAAAAAGTATTGTAATCATTATAATAAAGTGTGATGTTTGCATTATTTTTCTTTACAGCGTCTTTTGCACATTTAAAAGAAAATTCTACATAATCTTCACCAATTACTTTATAAAAATAATTTGTAGTTCCACCGCGAGAAGTTCTAACTCGTCTTTGGTCAGAAGGCACACATTCATTTGTTCCATCTGCAACAGCTTCATTTACAACATCCCAGCAATAAATTATTCCGGGATATTTTGTTTCAAAATGGGTGATAACATCATTTATATAAAATTCAAGACGTTTTTTCATTGTTTCAGAATCTACAAGATTTCCGCTTTTTAAGTAATTGTCGCGGAAAAACCAATCTGGCATATAAGCATCCCAAACTAAAACATGTCCACGAACTTTTAAATTATTTTTTTTCGCAAAATCCATAATTGCATCTGCTTTTGAATAATTCATAACAGGCATTTTTGAAGGATTTCTTCTAGTTTCGCCTTGAGAAAGAAGAGAATACGCTTTAAATTCGTTAGAAGCGGTTATACTTTCAAAATCTGATTTGATTAAGTCTAAATATTTTGGTTTTTGTAAATCTGAATAAGAAATTACTGCTCCCATTTTAAAACCATAATTTTGACTAAGTTTAGAAAGGTTTTGAGCAAACAAGGAAGATACAAAAAGAAAATTTGTAACAAATAAGAATAGCTTTTTCATGTTTTTATCCTTTTAGATGTGAAATATCTTCTATTTTATTTTAATTTTTCCATCTGATAAATCAAGCATTTTACCTACAAAAGATTCATATTGATTTTGGCGGATTTTTCCTTTTAAGGTGATTTCTGTTTGAAAATCTTCCTGTAAATCATAAATATCAAATAATTTTAGATTGTTTTTAATAATTTTATAAAGTGAATAATTTGTACAAAATGAAAAATCTTTTTTTTCGATTAATTCTTCAAATTTATTTTCAGAATCTGCTTTTTCAAGAACTTTTTTTGCACCAGAAGAATATGCTTTTACAAGTCCACCAGTTCCTAATAAAGTTCCGCCAAACCATCTTGTAATTGTTAATAATGTATTTGTACATTTTCGACCTTTTAAAACATCTAAAGCAGGACGACCTGCAGTGCCAGAAGGTTCTCCATCATCACTCATTCCCATAATTTCAGCATTTTTTCCAATAACAAAAGCGTGAACAACGTGAGTAGAATCTGAATATTTTTCTTTTTGCGATTTTATAATTTCTCTAGCTTCTGATTGACTTTCGCAAGGAAATAATTCTGATAAAAACCGAGAACCTTTTATATTTTCTTCAACACTCAGATATTCTTTTAAAATTTCCATTTTTATAAATTATTCAGCGGTGAGTGATTGAACTTCTCTTGTGGAAAGTCGTACGCCTTTTGCTTTTAAAGATTTTTCTTCAAATTTTGATGCCTTAAATTTTTCTGTAAGGATTTTTATTTTTGGCTTTTTGACATAATCTAATTGGAAAGTAAAATCTTTTCGAGTATCGATATGAAGAATTTCTGTTCCATCTGGTGCTAAAAAATAATCCCGATTCATAATGAAAGCCGCAATTTTACAGCGTTTTATGTACGCATATTGAGTTTCTGGTTCTCTATAAATAATTGTAAAAATAACTTTAGAAAGACTTTCTTTATCTGCAAGTCCACAATATGCAAGTTTTGGACCGACAAATATTTTCTTTGGACTTTCTGAAACTGTGTAAATTCCGCTTTTTCTAACATAAAGAACTTTATCGTAAGGGGTAACTTTTAAAAGTTCAACTCCGCCACTAACTTCTGTTCCTAAATTTCCAGATTTTTCATCATATTTTAAAGGAATATCACGTTTTACAACTGCTTTTACATCTACAGCATTTATATTTGTGATTTTTGTTTTTCGTTTTGAATTTTCAGAATTAAGTTTTGTTTCTATTCCATCAAGATAAGAAATTGCATATTCAACAAGATGTTTTAATAATCTATTAATTTCTTTTATTCTTGCATTTATTGCCTGAACTTCTTTTTTGTTTTTACTTATATCATAAAGAGAAATTCTTCTGATTGGAATTTTTAAAAGATGTTCAACATCATCATCTGTGATTGGTCGAATAAGTTCTTCTAAAAATGGTTTAAATCCATCTTTTACCGCTTTATTAACGCCTTCTTCAGTTTTTTGAGTTTCAATTTTTTTATAAATGCGTTCTTCAACAAAAATGCGTTCTATTGTTCGTAAGTGAAGTTTTTCTGTAAGCTGGCGTTTTTCGTATTCAAGTTCTTCTTTTAAAATTCCAACTAATTGTTTTGAGTGATATTCAATAACTTGTGTGCAAGTCATTTGAACTGGCATATTATCTTTTATAACAAGAAGATTGCAATAAATTGTCTGTTCACATTCTGTAAAAGCGTAGAGAGCATCTACAACATCTTTAGAATAAACTCCACGTGGAAGTTTTATTTCGATATTTACGCTGTCAGAAGTGTAATCTTGTATAGAAGAAATTTTTACTTTTCCGTTTTTTGCTGCTTTTTCTACAGAGTCGCAGAGACTTTCTGTCGTAGAACCATAAGGAAGTTCTGTAATAATTATCTTTTTTTCATCACTTGTATCCATTTTTGCTCTTGTGATGATTTTTCCAAGTCCGTCTTGATAGTCAGAAACATCAATTAATCCGCCAGTTGGAAAATCTGGAAAAAGTTGAAATTTTTCTCCACGCAAACATTTTCTTTCAGCTTCTATAACTTCGTGAATATTATGACTTAAAATATAAGTACTCATTCCAACAGCAATTCCTTCTGCTCCCATTATTAAAATTAGAGGAAGTTTTGCCTTAAAAGAAACAGGTTCTACATCACGACTATCATAAGTATCAACATATTGAGTGATTTCTGGATTTGTATTTAAAATTTCTTTTGTAATTGGATTTAATCGACATTCAATATAACGAGGAGCGGATGCACCATCTCCGGTGTAAAGATTTCCAAAATTTCCTTGTTTATCTATAAAAAGATTTTTATTTGCAAGATTTACTAAAGCTGTGTAGATTGAAGCATCTCCGTGAGGGTGATAAGCCATTACTTTTCCAACAACATTAGCGACTTTTGTAAAACGTCCATCATCATTTTTTATTAAAGTATGAATAATTCTTCGTTGAACAGGTTTTAATCCATCTGTAATTTCTGGAATTGCTCGATCTCGAATAACGTAACTTGCATATTGAATAAAATTTTGATCAAACAGATTTTTTACGTAAGCCATTTTTTCCACCAAATTTTTTATAATTTTGCCCTCAAATATTATAAAGTAGATTAGGGGAGTTTTCAATATTTCTAAAATTTTGGTTCTAAAACGAATTCCATTTTTTTATTTGTAGAAGGATGTGTAAAACTTAAAAATCTGCAATGCAACATCAAATTTTCGCCAAATTCACAATTTCCATACAAAGTATCTCCAATAATTGGTAGATGAAAACCGTGAATATCGCTAGAAACAAGTCTTAATTGATGAGTTCGTCCAGTTTGAGGAATAAAAAGAATTCTTGTTGCAGGTTTTGTTTTTTTTGTGAGTGGATTTGTATAATTTTCTATATTTAAAAGTTTCCACTTTGTGATTCCAAGTTTTCCATTTATTTCATCATAAATTTGGTGAGGACGATTTTCAACATCTAAACGGAATTTTAATTCAATTTGCCCTTCAGATTCATTATTTTTTGGAGAAAGATTTCCATCTGATTTTTTTAAAACACCATCTAACAAAGCAATGTATTCTTTATAAACTGTATGATTTTCAAATTGTTTGCATAAATTTGCATGAGATTCTTTTTTTAACGCTAAAACCATTAATCCTGAAGTTTCCATATCTAAACGGTGAACAGAAGGTTGAGCTATGCAATTTGGAAAAAGATTTTTTATTCTAGAAACAACACAATCTTTTTTATCTTCGGTTCTTCCAGGAACAGAAAGCAATCCTGAAGGTTTATTTACAACTACAATATCATCATCAGAATATAAAATTTCAATTCCTAAAATTTCTGGAATTATATAAAAACAACGTTCGTCGCATGGTGGATAAGATTTTAAATTTATTTTTGATTTTGTATTTTTTCCATAAAAAATTTCATCCATACTTAGAGGTTGTAAATTTTTGGAGAATGCGTAAGATAACAATTTTGGTGCACAACAATCTCCAGTTCCTGTTGGCGGAAGTTTTCCGTTATGATTTTCTATAATTTTATTCAAACTGATAGATTTTCCATCAAAACGAGTAAAATTATAAAGTGAAAAAACTTTTTTTAAAGATTCATCTGTTAATTCAGTTCTTTTTTTAATAAATTCTTTTTGACCAGCGTTTATTTTTTCTGTAAGAAGATGAATTTCTTTATCATTTTTTTCTAAAGCAGAATTTATTTTTTCATTAGAAACTATGGGAGGAACAATTTCATAATCAAAATTGAAAGATGATTTTTTTACTTCTATTTGACGACTAATTCCGCTTACACAAAATAAAACTTTTTTTTTGCCAGAAATTTTATCTTTACAAACAAGAGAACCTATCATAAGTCCGTTATTTTCTCGTTCTTTACTGAGCGTTGTGATTTGTTTTAAGATAACATTTTTATTTTCTATTTGAGAAATTAATTCTTTGCAATAAAAATTTGCTTCATTTTGGATAAACGGAGGAAACATAAATTAATGCCAATTTCTAATTTCTACTTTATCATCTTGATTTACAACAAAAACAATTGGTTTATTTTTACTAAAAAGTCCGTTTTCAACAACGCCAACAATAGAATTTATTTTATCTTCCATTTCTTCAACATTTATTGGATTTTGCCAAGTGCAATCAAGAATTTGATTTCCATTATCTGTTATAACTGGTCCGCATTTTCTAATTCCTTCTCGCAAAACGCAGTTTGCACCAAGTTTTTGTAAAGCATTTGTTACAGGAATTCTTGCTTCTCCAATAATTTCTACAGGAACAGGAAATTTTGTACCAATAGTTTCAACGGCTTTTGAAGAGTCTGCAACAACTACAAAAATTTCTGAATTATATTCTACAAGTTTTTCACGAACATGAGCGGCTCCGCCTCCTTTTATGCAAAAACATTCTGGTGTAACTTCATCCGCTCCGTCAATCGCTAAATCTAATTTTCCATTGATAATTTTATCATTCATAGAGAAAACAGGAATCCCATAATCTTGGCAGGCATTTTGAGTTTGAAAACTTGTAACAACGGCTTTTACATCTTTGATAGTTCCATTTTTAATATATTCTGCAAGTCGTTTTACGGCAGGCATTGCAGTTGAACCAGTTCCTAACCCGATTTTCATTCCACTGAAAATTTTCTTTTCTTTTATTAAAGTGTCAATTGCAGTATTTGCAACTAAAATTTTTTGTTCTGATTGAGTCATTTTTTTTCTCCCATAAAAAAAGTCAATGAGGAAATTTCAATTTCCGATTTGACTTTTTTTACAACTTCGCAATGAAATGAGAAGTTGTTGTTGATAAAAAAGTTTGCAACGCAAACTTTAGTTAGATAAAACTGCGATATTTTAGCGGTTTTATCTAACACTCCTATGCAATAAGAAAATGCGAGCCGTGTCGGAGCATTTTCAATACTGTGTTCTATAAAAAGTTTGATTAGCGTAGCGTTTCAAACTTTTCCATAAAAAGTTTTATTTGTTGTTTTGTTGAATATTCAAACATTGCTTTTCCATTTGTTGTTTTGCATCCAGCTTGAGAAGCTCTTCTTCGTAAAGGCGTCATTTCTGGAGAATAGATTAAATCCATCAACATTTCATCACCTCTAAATTTATAAAAAGGAATTGGATCTGTCATTTTTTTAGTTGAATCTTGTAAATCAGAACCGATTGAAGTTGTTTGAATTATTAATCCTGAAAATTCATCTAAAAGTTCTGCTGATGATGGTTCTAACGTACTATAAAAAAATCCATATTTTTCTGCAATTATTTGTGCTCTTTCAATAGTTCTATTAAATATGCAGACTTTTGCTCCTTTTTGATGAAGAATATATGCTACAGTGCGGGCAAGTCCTCCCGCCCCAATTACTGCAATTTTCCGATGCCAAATTCTTGTTCCATTTAAAAATTCTTCAAGTGCGGTTTTAAAACCTTGTGCAAGAGTATTAATTCCTTGCCATTTATTATTTTTTCTTAAAACTGTATTGCAGGAACCTATTTGTGCAAGTTCCGAAGATTGTTCTGATAAATAGTAACTTGTTGTTTCTAAAAAAGGTTCACAGATGATTAATCCTGAAAAATTTAATTGTTCTGCAAAATAAAGACAATCAGAAATTAAAGGTGAACGCAAAGGAATTAAAACAGCATCTATATTTTGATTTTGGAATTCGCGATTTAAAATTTGAATTGCATATTCATTTTGACCAGACCATTCAGCAAGCCCAAAAAGTTTTGTTTTGCCAGAAATATTTTTAAAATTATAAAGGTCAATCATTGCTTTTGGGGCGATATATCCTAAATCTTTTGTTTGTTTTAATGTTTCTTCTGGAGAAATATAAGTCAGATAAGAACCTGTAAGTTCTGCTAAAATTCTTGAAGGTAAACCTTGAACGCCTAATGCTGTAACAATATGATTGTATTTAGGAAGAGATTTACATTCTGCAAAAATGGCTGCTACATCAGAAAGATTATTTGGAAAAAAATCTATTTTAGGAATTTCGTAACCAGTTTTACGCATAGAATCGCATTTTTCTTTTATATTGATAACATTTTCATTCATATTGTGAAAACTTCGTATGATTCTAACTCCAAAAGCCATTGCAACATCTTGAATACTTGGAATTTGAAAATCTTCTTCAAAATCAACATAAGCAAAATTTTTAGATTTATTAGGATTTGCAAAAGCAAGAGCTCTTCCAAAAAGATTTGTTCTAGAGAATTCTCCACCATTAAAAAGTCCGCCATCAATTTTACGACGAATTGTCAAAATGCAAGGATGATAGATTAAAGCAGGAAAACGTTTTACATATAGTTGTTCATCTTCATTTAAAAAATCTACACGAAGTTCTACGAGGTCAATTTGATTCTCATATTTTTTTACAAGAGCATAATCTTCCTCAAGAGTTTTGCCTGCCAATGTCATGCAAATTAATGGTCGATTCATGTTTAATTTACAACCTTTTTTGCCCTTTCTTTATCTGCAACATAAAGTACAAGTGTTGTTCCATGTTTTACAGAATATGGAATTGTAAGATTTCCACCAGGATGAACAAAACTTACAATTGTGTAAGAATTTCCTTCTTGAGGAATTGCTTCAAGTTTCATTGGTGTAGGATATGGCATATTTGCAATTTGTTGAGAGAAAATTCCATAAACGTTATCACCAACATCTTTTTCCGGCATAGCCATATCAATTTTAATTCTTGTGTAATTTGGAACATATTCTGTTTCCGGCATTTCCATATTTGTTACAGTTCCAGGAGTTTCTTCATCACTTGCAGGATGTGTTGAAATATCAAAAACGACTTTACTCCAACTAATTGTCTGTAATAAATCATTTATGCTCTGTCCAATAACATAAGGAGGTTTTGTGTTTTCATAATTTGGTCCACGGCTCACAATTAATTGAACTGTTACAGGTTCAGAAATATTTGTTCCTGCTGGAGGGTCTTGTTCAAGAATTGTTCCTGCACTTGATGAGTCTGGAATATATTCTGGAGAAGCAAGTACAATTAGCGGTTTTGTTTGTCCTGCAAATAAAGTTTGAATATTCATAGCAACTTCATCATAAGTTTTTCCGATATAATCACCTACAGAATCAACAATTACTCCACGACTTACAACTAAAGAAATTCTGCTGTAACCTTTTGTGATTGCACCTGGACTAGGAGATTGTTCAAGAATTGTTCCTTTATCGCTAGGAACTTCTGAATATCTGAGACTTATTTTTGGATAAAGCTCTTTTGCTTGAAGTTCCAAAAGTCCATCTTCCAAAGTTTTTCCTACAACATTAGGAACAAGAACTTTTTCAGTTCCTTTTATATTTGCAAAAAATATTGCACAAGCCATAATCAACATTATGATAAATGCAAAAATTACAGTAAAAACAAGAGCTGGAATATTCGATTGTAATTTATCATAAGTTCCGCCAATGTTTATTCTTGCTTTTTTTATTCCATTTTTTAGATTTTCTTTTTTAGACATATTTTCCTCAATTTATATTTTATTCTAACACGGTTCCTACAAAATTTCTTGCTCCGTTCATAAAATCCTTATAATTCATTATATTTTTCCCCTGACGCTGCAATTTTGTTATACACAAGATGCCATCACCAGTTTTTATATAAATTCCATTTTGCTTTACATAATCTACAACAGTTCCTGGTTTTTGGGAATTGTATTTTTCATTTTCCTCGTGAATTAATTTTGCTTCTAAAATTTTTAATGGGATTGAATTTTCTGTAGTCCAGCAACAAGGTTCTGGATAATACGCTCTGATTTTAGCTTCTATTTTTTCACTTGAATCAGACCAGTTAATTTTTCCATCTTCTTTTGTGATTATTTTTGTATAAGAAGCTTCTCCTTTTTGATGAATTCCTTCTGGAAGAATTCCTTTTTCTGAAATTTGAGAAATTATAATTCCAAAAAGTTCTGCTCCTTGTTCTGCTGAATAATTTAAAAGTGATTCTGTCGTTTCTGTTCCATTTAATTCTACTAATTCTTGAGCAAGAATATCACCTTCATCCATTTTTAATGATAAAGTTTGAATTGTGATTGCAGTTTCTTTATCTCTGTTTAAAATTGCATTTGGAATTGGTGTGCATCCTCTATATTTTGGTAAAAGTGATGGATGTAAATTTAATCCACCGAATTTAAAAAGATTTAAAAATTTTGGTCCAAAAATATGTCCGTATGCAAAACAAATTAATAAGTCAGGTTTTAAAATAGAAATTTGTTCTCTAACGGATGCGTCTAAATGTTCTGGTTCAAAAAATGGTAAATTATTTTGTCTAGCAAAAATTCCTACTGGAGTTGGAGTTAATTCTTTATGCCTTCCCTTTGCTGTAGGAGGATTTGTTAAAACTCCAACAATTTGAAATCCGTATTTTGATTGAGAATTGTAAAGAGATTCCAATGTTTTTGCCGAAGAAGAAGGACTTCCTGCATAAAGAATTTTAATATTCAATTTTTCCTCACATAAAAAGTCAATGAGGAAATTTCAATTTCCGATTTGACTTTTTTTACAACTTCGCAATGAAAAGAGAAGTTGTTTTGATTTTTATAAAGTTTTATTTTTTTTTCGCTTGTTTTGCTGCAATTTTCGCTGCGATTCTTGCTTGTTTTGCTGCCTTTTCTTTTGCTTTTTGTTCAGACCGTTCAGCTCTTTTTTTGAATTGTTCTTCTGTTTTTTCAGCAAATTTTTTATCACCACGGTCAATAAAAATTATTCCATTTAGATGATCATTTTCGTGTTGAATAATTCTTGCTAAAAGTCCATCAGCATCAAGTGTGAATAATTTTCCATTTTCGTTTAGAGCTTGTACTGTAACTTTTAAAGGACGGTCAATAGTTTCGTAAATACTAGGAACACTCAAACATCCTTCATCATAAGGACCAATTTCTTCAGATGTTTTTATAATTTGAGGATTGATAAAAACCCTTCGAATATCATCATCAGCAATTAAAACAAACATTCTGATACTTTTTCCAATTTGAGGAGCTGCAAGACCTACACCATTAGCTTCTATCATTGTTTCAAACATATCTTCTGCTAATTTTTTAATTTCATCAGTAACTTCTGCAATAGGTTTTGCTGTTTCTCTTAAAACTGGAGAACCAAGTTTTTCTATATTTAATAACATTTTTTTCCTCTTTTATTGTTCTAATCTGATTCTTGCTGCTCTTGCATGACCAGCTAATCCTTCTGCATCGCCTAAATATCCTGCTGCAATCGAACTTCTTAAAGTTCCAGGTTTATCTTTTTCAGCACGCAAAGTCGTTACAGTTTTTAAAAACATTCTTACGCTTAATCCGCCTGTAAATCTTGCAGAAGATGATGTTGGTAAAGTGTGATTTATTCCTGCTGCGTAATCTCCTAAAACTTCTGCAGAATAGTGACCTATGAATAACGAGCCATAATTAAAAACTGATTTTTCTACAAAATTACGTTCTTTTCCTTCGTCCATAGCAATTTCAAGATGTTCTGGAGCTTTTTTATTTGCAATGTTACATGCCTGTTCTAATGAATCTACAATAATAATTCTTCCATAATTATCTATACTTTTTCTTGCAGTTTCTTTTGTTGTTAAAGTTTCCAATTGATTTTCTATTTCTTTACTAACATTTTGTGCAAGATTTTGACTAGTTGTAATTAAAATTGGTTGAGCGACAATATCATGTTCTGCTTGTGCAAGTAAGTCTGCTGCAACCCAAGAAGGATTTGCAGTTTCATCAGCAATGATTAAAACTTCTGTAGGTCCTGCAATCATATCAATTCCAACTGAACCAAAAACTTCTTTTTTTGCACCTGCAACAAATTTATTTCCAGGACCAACAATTACATCAACTTTTGGAATACTTTCTGTGCCATAAGCCATTGCTCCAATTGCCTGCGAACCACCAACTGCATAAAGGTGATGAACTCCACAAATATACGCTGCAGCCATAATTCCTTCATCAGCATAAGGTTTTCCGCCAATAAAAGCGTTTCCTTGAATTCCTTTTCCTTTTGTGCTTGCTTGTTCTGCATCATCTGGGTGAACTCTTGGAGGTGTGCACATAATTACATTTTTTACGCCAGCGGCAATTGCAGGTGTAACTGTCATTATAACTGTAGAAACTAAAGGAAATCTTCCTGCAGGAACATAACATCCCGCTGATTCTACAGGAATTGTTTTTTGTCCGGTGAAAAGGCCAGGTTCCAATTCTTCTTCAAAATCCTTAAAAGATTTTCTTTGCAATTTTGCAAAACGCAATGCTAAATTGTGAGAATAAACAATTGCATCATATTCATCACGATTTTTTATTTTTAGATTTTCTGCTGCATTTTTTAATTCTTCTTGAGGAACTTCAAAAGATTGAGGAACTGAAACATCGAATTTTGAACCATAAATACGTAATGCAGCATCTCCTTTTGATTGAACTTCTTCAAGAACAGATTTTACAGTTTCATCAGTTTTATTTCCAAAAGAACGAGCATTAAAAAAATCATCTTCAAGTTCTTCATATTTTGATATTTTTATCATATTTTCCTCCTATTAAAAAAAGTCAATGAGGAAATTTCAATTTCCGATTTGACTTTTTTTTTAACAACTTCGCAATGAAATGAGAAGTTGTTGTTGAAAAAGAAGTTTGCAACGCAAACTTTAGTTAGATAAAACTGCGACATTTTAGCGGTTTTATCTAACACTCCTGTGCAATAAGAAAATACGAGCAGTGGCACAGTATTTTCATTACAGTGTTCTATGAAAAGTTTGACGAGCATAAGCAAGTCAAACTTCCTTATTTTTTAGCAATAAGAAAACGCGAGCCGTGTCGGAGCGTTTTCAATACTGTGTTCTATAAAAAGTTTTATTTTTCTTTATGACGACGGTCGAGTTCATCATAAACATCTTTCCAGGTAACACCTTCTTTATAAAGTAAAACGTTTACAAAATAAATTAAATCACTTGCTTCCCAAATAACATCATCTTTTGAATTAGCTTCGCAAAGTTCTTCTGATTCTTCTTCGATTTTTTCACGAACGCGTTTTGCATCAAGAGTTGCTGTATAAGAACCTGGTTTTGGATTTGCGAATCTGTTTGCAATAATGGAATAAAGTCTTCCCATTGAAGAAGGTTCTCCTGGGGCAGTAGAAAAACATGACCAAGAACCTGTGTGACATGCTGGACCTGTAGGAAAAACTGTTGCAAGAATGCTGTCGCGATCACAATCTGCACGCATTTTTACTAATTCCAAAAAGTTTCCGCTAGTTTCGCCTTTTGTCCAAAGTTCGTTTCGAGAGCGGCTCCAAAAAGTTAATTTTCCACAATCAAAAGATTTTAAAATTGCTTCTTTATTTGCAAATCCTTGCATTAAAACTTCTCCATTTACACTTTGTGCAATTACAGGAATTAAAGGAGATTTTTCAAAATCAAGGCAATTTACAAAAGCATCTTTTAAACTTACGTTTTGAGTATATAAAGCCATTCCAAGTTGAACATCGCAATGAAGTTTTTCAAGTTCTGCAATTTCTTCTACACTAGAAACTCCACCTGCAACAACAACTCTACATTTTACAGCTTCTCTAAGTTGTTTTACGTAATCCATATTTATTCCTTGCATGCAACCTTCTTTTTCCACGCAAGTAAATAAGAGTTCTGAACAAAATTTTTCTGCTTGTTTTGCTCCATCAACTAAAGAAATATCAATAGTTTCAGTCCAACCTTTGATTGCAATTTTTCCGTTTAATGCATCTACACTTATGATGATTCTGTCTTTTCCAATTGCGTTTACTAATTCTGTTAAAAATTCTTCGTTAAGGATAGATTCTCCAGGTTTTGGATTTGTATTCCAAGCAGCAGAACCGATAATAACTTTTTCTGCACCAAGACTGATTAAATGTTTTGCTTTTTTTACAGTTTTAATTCCACCACCAGTTCTAACGTTTCCTTTATGAAGCAAATTTTTTAATAAAACAGAATTTTGAGTATTTCCTTTTGCATCAATATTTCCAAGAGCAGCGTCTAAATCAACAACTGCAACTTCGCCATACATATTAAAATCTTTTATAAGATTGTCAGCATCATCTCTTTGGAGCATCAAATCTTTACCATTTTTTAATTGAACAACATGTCCGTCTTTTAAATCTATAGAAGAAATTACCATAAGAAGTATTTTAGTAAATTTTAATAATATGTGCAAATGCAAGTTTTTTTTTGTTTTTTTTGTAACCTTTTCCGAGAAAAATGGTTGTTTTAGTGTAACTTGCTTGCAAATAACTAGTGCGATTTTTTCATAAAAAATGAAAACTCTTTAAAGACTGCCTTTTCCTCCTTTTGGCAGTCTTTTTTTATAAAAAATCTTTTAAAAATGGATATTCTGATAAAAATTCTTGATTTGGAAAAGAATTTATAATTTCTTGGAGATGTGAAAAATCAGCTTTTTGTGAAGATTGTGATAAAAAATCATCTTTTTGTTCTGTTATATCTTTAAAATTTAAAATTTCTTCAATTTTTTTTATATTAACGCCAGGAATTTTTAATCCTTCTGGGCATAAAGTGAAATTTTTTATCTCTGGGAAAGATGCAATTTTTGATTCAAACCACCAGGCAAACATTTCCATTTTTGAATCTGTTAAAACTGGTTTTTCTAAATAATTTTGTGAAATTTTAGGAAAAGCACTAAAAAGTGAATTTATATTTAATTTTTCTGCAGTAAGAATTTTATTTGAAATTTTATGAAAATTCTGTTCTGCAGAACTTCCTTTTATGTGAGTTTGTTTTTCTGGAAAAGCTAAATCTAATCCTGCAAAATAAATTTTTTTTGAACCACAAAATCTGGCAAAATTCCAAGCAGAAGAAGCTACCGAGCCGCCAGTTCCTAAATCACCAATAGAAAGATTTAATTTTTTTTCAAAATATTGTCCAATCGGAAATTGAGAATGACAAAGTAGAATTTTTTTACACAAAAATCTGAAAACACTCGGATAAACAGAAATTTCAGTTATCAAAATACTTTTTGGAGATTTTAACGCAGCAATGTGTTTATACGCCCAATATTGCGGATCTAAAATAATTATAAAATCTGGTTCAATCTTATTTTCTAGAAGAGTGTGAAGAGCGGTTTCTACGCAAATTGTTATCATTTTTTTTTGTAATTGATGAAGATGTGGAATGATATTTTTTAGCGACGGTCCCGCACCAATTATTAAAAATGGTAAATTTGTTTTATTCTCAAAATCATTTATAAAATCATGATTTTTAAGTTCTAGAAGATTTTTTTTAGAATTTCTACACCAAAGTTTACCAAATTTTTTTAAGGTTGCTTCGTTTATTTTATTTTTTTGAATATTTCTATCAATGAGAATTTTTACAGTTTCAAAATAATTTTGTGAATGTTTTGTGAAAGCATTTATATTGAAGAAAAAACAATCAGAAACACCGGAATTTCCAATATTAATTTGAGAACTATTTTCTATTAACGATAAAATTTCTTCTGGTAAACAAGATAATGCAATTATTAAATGTTCAACTTCAAAAACTTCTGTCCAATCTAAAAAAATAAGCGCCGAAAAAAAATGAAAACAATCAGGTTCTATGATGATGAGTTTTTTATCTGTTTTTTTATAAAGTTTTGCCCATTCAATGAGATGATATCCAAGTCCAAACCCAAAAAAAACTGTTCCGGATTTTCCTAAAACTTCTTTTTGATTTATTGCAGAAAAAGCTTCTTTTGAAGGAGCATAAGTTGAATGAAGAAAAATTTCATTTTCGGAAGCGGTTATTTCTCCATTTTTTGCATTTTTTATTTTCCAAAAAGGATGATTTTCTTGAAATTGATTATTTGACAAAATATCTTTTTCAAAATTTTTTATTTGTTCATTATAAATTTCTGCTAGTTTTGGAAAACGCTTTTTAAAACTAGAAATATTTTTATTCCAAATTGAGTTCAATTACCATATTCTCCGTAATCGCTGTTCCTGGTTCTGGAGATTGACTTACAACCCAACCACTTCCGTTTATGTTTAATTTTACTTTTGAATTTTCTAAAAGTGGAAGAAGTTCTCTTTTTGATTTTCCTAAGAAATTTGGAACAGTATTTTCTATTGTGACAGGTGAAGTTTTTGTAATCGTTATTTTTCCATCGTGTTCAAAAGAATCTGCATCACCACGGCTAATTCCTAAATGGTCAATAATTATATCTGCAGCTTCTGCTATGACTGGAGCTACAATTCTACCAGCGTAAGTTTCTCCTTTTGCTTTTTCTACAACAATATAAAGAACAATCTGTGGATTTTCTATTGGAAAAATTGCCATACAATTTGAAAGGAAATCTGTTGTGCTATAACCACCATTTTTTTTATCAGCCATTTGAGCTGTTCCAGTTTTTACACCAATAGAAATATCATTTAAATTTGCTCGGCTTCCAGTTCCGCTTGTTGCTGTAGTTTCCATACAACTTAAAATATAATCAGCAGTTTTTTTAGAAAAAACTCGTTCTTTGTAAGTTGGTGAATGTTCATAATAAATTGAACCATCTCTATTTGTTATTTTTTTGATTAGAGAAAGTTTTAAAGGAATTCCGTTGTTAGCAATTGCAGTTGTCGCTTGAACCATTTGTAGAGCAGAAACGGAAATTTCTTGTCCAATAGCGATTGTTGGTTTTGAACGAGCTGACCAAAGTTTACTTGTTGTATCTTTTACAGAACCAGTTGTTTCTCCAGGAAGTTCAATTTCAGTTTTTTTACCAAAACCTAAAAGCCTGATGCTTTCAATAAAAGATTCTTCATCAATTCTATCAGAAATTTGGCAGAGAACATCATTACAAGAAAATCTTAATCCATCTCGCGGAGTGCACCAGCCATGATGTTCAAGACAAGTAATTTTTACAATTTCACCAGAAGTTCGTTTTTCATAAATTCCATCACAAAGAAAACTTTCATTTGGAGAAATAAGATTTTTATCATAAGCAATGCCAACTGTAAAGATTTTAAAAACAGAACCAGGTTCATAAGCGTACATTGCAGGTCTGTCTATTCGACTTTCCTGGGAAGATGATGAATATTCGTTTAAATCTGCAGAAGGAAGACTTATATATGAAAGAATTTCACCAGTTTTTGCATCTGCAGCAATAAGCATCATACTTTCGGCTTCGGTTTTTTCCATCGTTTTATATGAAATTTGTTCTAGTTTATATTGAAGATTTGCATCAATTGTAAGAAAAACGTTTTTTCCTTGAACTGTTTCTTCAGATTGAGATTTTGTATTTTCTGGTTGTAAAATATCTTGTTCTGAAAATTCAATTCCTGCAAGACCTTTGCCATCATCACCCATAAAACCAATTAATTGAGATGCTAAAGCGTGATTTGGATAATTTCGTCCAGGAATTTTTTCGTAACTTACAAAATTAAAATTGTATTCATCAGTGATTTTTTTTGCTTCTTCGTATACAGTTTGATTTATTTTTTTCTTTAAATAAACAAAATTTTTAGAAGTATTAAGAGTTTCCAAAATTTCATTTTCTGATAATTCTAAAACAGGTCCAATTATTTTTGCAAAAGTTTCTTCTGATTTTTGACTATCTTTTAAAGTTTTTATAGAAATTCCAACATGATAAAAATTTGTTTGAACAGCTAAAGGAAATCCAGAACGATCTACAATTGAACCACGTTCTACTTGAGGAAGTTTTTTTTGAATTGAAGTTACCGGTGATAGTGCAATACTTGCATATTTACCAATAAGTGCGAAAATCAAAACGATGCAAATAACAAAGAAAAAAATAAGCCTTTTGCTTTTATAAAAATCATTCATGAGATGTTTTTAATATACATTGTCTATAGTAAAAAATCTAGTTTTTAAAATAAAAACTAATTTTTCATTTGTGATAAGTTTTTTTTTGAAAAAAAATTCACTTTTTTTCCAAATTTTTTGTCAAAACTGTTCAAAAAAGTCAATATTAATATTGAGGACAAAAGATGTAAAGAATTTGTTAGTATTTTAAAAAGTGTTAATGGATTCTCAAGGTCTCCTTGATGTCGTGTGATGCAAGTCGTAATCAAATCTACAAAATTATGTTTCAACTTGCATCCTTAGTTTTTGTTCCAAAAACTAGAATTTATCATTACTTCGTAAGTGAGGTTTGGAGAGAGAAAACCTTCGCTTCGAAACGTGCAGATTGTAATCAGTTCTTCAGAAATTATTTTTCCATCTGCACTTTAGTTTTTTGTTTCAAAAAACTAAATCTTATCTTCGGTTCACAGTCTCTCTCAAAAAGTTTTTTTCTTAATATGAATAGATAATTTTCTCAAAAATCATTAAAGGGATTCTCAAGGTTTCCTTGAGTCGTGCTTTGGAAAGAGAGAGGTTTGGAGAGAGAAAACCTTCGCTTCGAAAGTAGAAAGGTTGTCTCTCTCCAAAGAAAAGATATTTTTATAATAAAAAAAAGATAGTATTATCAAAGTGCGAGCGATATAAGTTCAACGCCGCGTCGGACAAAGTATCAG